>Ga0181591_10001352_pt1 | contig 20849 bp, 21 predicted proteins | sample 071ome_33_FD_133757 | JGI IMG/M metagenome (GOLD analysis project Ga0181591, IMG submission 133757) | Coastal salt marsh microbial communities from the Groves Creek Marsh, Skidaway Island, Georgia - 071412AT metaG (megahit assembly) | ecosystem: Environmental > Aquatic > Marine > Intertidal...
ATCGATCGGCTCATGTTGAATCCCCATACTTCACTGTTGGGATCGAAACTGAGTGACTTGAAGGGGATGGACAGCTCGGCTTTCCAACCTTCTTTATCGATGCTTCCCGCCGCTTGCCAGACCCCGTCCCAGTTGGAGTTTAGAAAAATATTGTCGCTGACGATCTGGTCGTAGCGAGCGCCGTTGGGGTTGACGACAAAAATGTATCCGTTGCGTTGATCGTGGAAGGTGTCAAAGGCCATGTAGAGATAATCATCGCTGTAGATCGATCGATTGTCCCGTTGCATGACGCGGGCATTGATCTTGTCCGGTTCCGAATCATAGCACCAGACACCGATGTAAATGTTGTCATCATCGTAAACAATCCGGAATTCGGTGCGCTCCGTCATTTCCACTCCGGCCAGAGGATCATACTGCCATAAGGGGCCTGCGGCAGGGGCGTTCTTCCATAGTTCTTCGTCCAGTTTGCCGTCGATCTCCGGACCAACCTCCACACGGATGGCTCGGATGGAAGGTTTGCCTGCGGGTTCGGTCAGGGCGGGCGATTTCTCTGAGGGGGCTTCAGATGCTTGTTGTTGAGCTCTAACAGGCTGCTGCAATGAATAAAAGCACAGCAAGGCGATCGGAATGCAAAATGGAATCCGTTTCAGGATGATAAAATGTTTGAGTCTTTCAATCACGAACAGGTGTATCAACGCTCAATGGCTCGACAAAGGCGGTGAGCCTAGAAAAAATCCGTATCGGGCACAAGTCTTCCGACGAGCCATTCGGACATTTTTATTCAAGGGTTTTTGAGGTAACGCCACCAAAGGAAAATGACGATGGCTTGCAGCACCACGATCAACCAGAAAACGATACGGAAAGATCGTTTGACTGTTTTATGGCGAAAACACTGTTGAGCAACCCATGCTCCCGGGCTGCCCCCCAACAGTGCCAGCAAGTGCAAACACCATTCTGGCGTCCGCGATTTTTGCTTGGTGGCTCTCCATTTGTCCCAGCCATAAAAAACGAGCGTGACCAGGTTGATGGAGCCAAGATAGGCAAGCCAAAAAGGAATCGGCAGCATGGCAAATCCCACACTGATCAAGCTTGTCAGGATCAATGCGATCCAAAGTTGTTTTTTTAAAGGCGTTGCCACGCCATCAGCTTAGTCAGAATCAATCGTGTGAATCAACTTGAAGTAGGCAAGAGAGAAGGCCAGAGGCGCCACAGCTCCGGTAGGAACATGCTGCCGCATGTCCGCGTCGCGCGAGATGATCTGGAAAAACCTGTGGAGAAATGCGTCATCCAGGATCGCCCCACACCCAGACGTCCAAGGATTTTTCCCGTGTGCTTACTGAGCCAAGTGCAGGAGGTATTCAGCGTGTGGCAGGTTGTCGTTGTTCCATCGCTTCAACGCCTCAGGCGATTGTTCGAACAACTCCCCGCTTCGAATGGTCTCCACATGTCCATCCGCAAAAGATATGTTGGACTTGTCCCGATGCCGTTTGGTTGTGGCATCAATGATTCCTTCACTCCCGGGCCACAACGGGCGTTGAACCCCGTATCGACTGTTGATGTCAAGCAAGCCCATGCCGCTGTAATTATCTTTGGCGTATTCTGGACCGTAAGCCATCATCTCCCCCGGCCAGACGTAGATCAAATGCGCATCACCCAAAGCTATCATGTCGCTTGGATTCTTGACCATCGATTCTTTGACGGTCAACATGCCGCCGGTCAGTTCGTCGACTTCAATCTCGATAAACACCTTAGCCAGCATGCCCCCCAGTCCCAGTCGGCTGGGCGTCCATTTGGTCCCGTTGGAATTGTAGCCATAGCTGCCCAAAAGGACAGAGTCATCATTTCCGGATATCGTGAATCCTTTGTAATCCGGACATTTGAAGAGCTTGTTGGTCCAGTATGCCCCGGTGTAAGAAGCGAGCGCGTCCGCCCAGTAGGTGTTTTTCATCCCGGCCCTTGGATCAAAGTTATAGACCGGATAATGCTCGTTATCATGAACAAACAAGGTGAGTCCCAACCCGATCTGACGGAGATTGCTGACGCAGGCAATTTCTCGAGCCTTGGATTTGGCGCCCGCCAGTGCAGGCAGCAACAGGGCCGCCAGGATGGCAATTACCGCAATGACCACCAGTAATTCGATCAGCGTAAACCCTGCATCGCTTTGACGAGCGGAGTGATGGAATTCATTTTGCCTCGAGCGAGTCGTTTTCATAAGTCCTCACCTTTGTTTCTATGATCCGGGGTTTCGTCTGATCTGGATCAACCTTTAACCGATCAATTCCTTTCGGAAATCACCCGATATAACTTTACTCTATTCTCTTTGATCTGTGTGTCGATAAAGAAAGTGTCCGTGTATGATCCGTTGGTGAGATCTTTCCAGTCACCTGATCCAAGTCCTCCAAGCGAATACTGCACTCGATAGTTTTGAGCACATGCTGCTTCTTCCCATTTGAGTCGAACCAGATTGGGTTGATAGACAATGTCCAGACCGGTCACGGGTTCCGCTTCGGCACAACCTGCGTCCCGCGGCTGTTTGTTGGTTTCAAACATGCGTTGGAATATGGAAGCTTCGTTGAACTGGTTGGGGATCGGGCCTGCACTGGCGGTTGATGTCATTTGCGCAGCGATGCCTTTTCCTGGAACCAGCCAATAGTAAACGCGTGTGTTTTGAGTGCCGAGAGGTGAAAAAGAGCCCGAGCCTTCGATATCCACCAATGCGGTGACTTCCAGAAGGGAATTCACCCGCAGACATTCGAAAATTCCCAGATCGTCTGGAAGTTCAATGAAACCATATGCATCCACCTCAAAGGATTGGACATGTCGGATGATCATGGGCAGTCCTTCACCTCCGCCCCCGGTTGAATCGCCGCCGCCGCCCAGAATATCGTCGAGTCCCCCAAGGGCATCACCCAGATCGCCAAGCACATCGTCCAACCCGCCCAAATCACCCCCGCCAATGCCACCACCGATACTTCCGAAATCGGTGGGATAACTGTTGCGATATTCAATATCGTTGGTCCAGCTGTCGCCGAAATTGATCTCATCGGGGAAATCAACCACCGGGTTGGTAAACGGATTGGATGGATTCACATACTGACTGTCCAGTTTCCAGAATCCGTATAATTTCCGCCCCAAACCGGGGACGGGATCATACAACAACCAGGAATAATCTCCGGGTTCGCTTTCCCGGTAGGCGCGTTCCGCGACTGTGGCTTCCGGGTAATCAAACCAGACGATGTTTTTTTCACGCGGCAAGTAATCGTATCGATACACATCATCGGTAGGCCCTTGGCTGAAATCCCAGTAATTTCCGCCACCGGCTTCACCCATCAGACCGGCCACCACAACAGAATTGGGCTCACCAAGGATGTTGGGTGGTTCGTTGGAATATGCCCGGTAATACTCGCCCGGCTCGATGAACATGTCGTCGAGGGTGATGGTGATTTGGGCCTCGGTGTTGAGTCCCATCAAAAGAAATGCCATTGGAAGGTATTTTATTGGCTTCATAGTTTCCGCCCTTGCTTGAATCGTTCAAACGAACGGCATTTTGGTGTTTTTGTGTGATGCCTTGGTAAATATGCCGGTCGTGTATTTACATTGTGTTTACACTTGGCTGGGTGAGAATGCAAGAAAAATGTGCATGAATGATGCCATGAGCACGGTAAAAGCAGTTTCTTCCACAAAAAAATCACTTTTTTTACCGTTGGACAGCAAATGTCTCAGGGTGTTGGGCAAAGTGGGGACGTATGAAATGGAACACAGAACAACTCGAACTCGGATTGAATCCTCACCGCAACACGCAACGCTCCATGCAGCGACTTTCTCAACGCCGCTTGCAACGCGCCTCCTGGTGGTTCGAACAAATGCGCCGGGCCGTGGACAATGCGGATGCATGGACGGACCTGGGGCAGGATCGGTCTGATGCCGGTGACGTGGTTGGATCCAATCGACTCCAGGCTGACACTGAGGATGAAATGGGGGAGGAATTGATCCTGGGGATTTGAGAGAAAGGATGGTCTTGGAGATCTACTCATTTGCATCCTTTCAATGGGTATGGATGCATGTGAGCGTGCTCTGGACTGCGCGTGACTCGACACCGCTCTGGATACCTCAGGTCAAGGTCATGGTTTGCTGATTTCCAAAGGGACCTTTCGTTTTACCCGATACCATAAGACTGAGTATGCTGGGGTGTGGGTTTGCTTTAAACAGGAGTTGGTTTTTCGTTTGGACGGACCGTATCCAAAGCGGTGTCGAGCCACCGCAGTCAAAAGTGCGGTAGGCACGTGCGAATGTTTCTTGAAAAAACCAATGGCAAGATGACTCGTTTTTTGGCTCAATGGGCGCATGAAATTCGGCATCTGCAACGAGATATTCAAGGAATGGTCCTTCGAGAAGGCCTTCGAGTTTGTCAAACAAACCGGCTATGATGGCATTGAAATCGCGCCATTCACCTGCTCGAAATACGTGACCGAAGTGTCGTCCGAACAACGCACGCAGATCAAGGATCTTGCTGCAAAGAATGATCTTGAGATCACCGGGATCCACTGGGTGCTGGTGGAAGCGGAAGGTATGCACATGACCCACCCGGATGCCGGCATTCGTTCGAAAACCCAGCAATACTTTCGCGATCTGGTTCAGTTCTGCAGTGATCTTGGTGGAAAATCCATCGTCGTCGGTTCGCCCATGCAACGGAATCTGGAACCAGGCGTTGAACTGGCTCAGGCAGCCGATTGGGCAACGGAAGTGTTCCGTCCGGCCGTGGCGGATGCGGAAGACAAAGGGGTGACCATTTGTTTCGAACCACTGGCACCTTCCGAGACAAATTTCATGAACACCGCGGCGGAGGCCATTGAATTCATTCATCGCATTCCATCACCCGCATTCAAAATCATCCTCGACGTCAAAGCCATGTGCTCGATGGGGAAACCCATCCCGGATATCATCCGTGAATCCTGGCCCGAGTTCGCCTACTTCCACGCCAACGATGCCAACCTCAAAGGTCCCGGTTTCGGGGACGTGGATTTTGTGCCCATTGCCGCTGCTTTGAAGGAGGTGGGTTATCAGGGCTACGTCTCTGTGGAAGTCTTCAAATTCGAGGAAGGCCCTGAAGCCATCGCGACTCAGAGTCTCGAATATTTGAAAAAAAGCTTTGCTTGAGATTTGCGGTTCTAGTGGCTTCCCATACAGACCGGTCTGATGGGGGCTATTGAAGCTCGTTATCCGCAGATGTTCGCAGATTTACGCAGATCAATCCAAGCAAAGGAACAACTAGTTTTCGAGCTGACTGTTATTTCATGGATATTTCAAGTTCTTGCAAATTTCGCCTGTATCTTCAGAACATCTGCGTTCATCTGCGGATAATAACACAAAATGCCAACGGCATAGAAAGGGATGAGTGAACTACAGCTCCCTTCGGGCGATCTGGAAATATCTGCGTGAAATCAAATCTCTGGTGCGTCTGGCACTGCCGATTATGGCGGGACTGGTCAGCCAGACCTTGATGGGCATAGCTGACACCGTGATGGTGGGGCAGGTGGGCGTCACGCCCCTGGCTGCTTCTTCGCTGGTGATCAATTTGTTTCACCTGCCGATGGTCTTTGGTTTTGGGATGCTTTCCGCTGTTTCCATTCTGGCTGCCAACGCGTTTGGTGCGAAAGATTGTGTCGGGACCGGACGTGTTTTTCGCGCATCCTCCTGGTTGACGTGTTGCACCGGCCTGATCCTGGCCCTGGTTTTTATGTCCGTGCGGTGGTTGCTGCCATATCTGGGGCAACCGGCAGACGTGGTTGAAGCTTCCGGATCTTATCTGTGGTATGTTGCGCCCAGTCTGCTGCCCATGTTGGTGGCTTTGACCGGTAAACAATATTGTGAATCGCTGAATCATCCCTGGATCCCAACTCTTCTGATGTTGGGAAGCGTTCTGTTGAATGTGCTGCTGAACTGGTTGTTGATCTATGGGAACTGGGGATGTCCGGAAATGGGATTGGACGGAGCGGGACTGGCCACGCTGTTGGCCCGCATTGTCTCGGCTGTTCTCATCATTGGCTGGATCCTTTGCTCCAAACAACTCCATCGCTTTCGACAAGGCGTATGGGGAGATCCCGAGGATCGTGTTGTTTTGAAGAAGTTGTTTCACTTGGGATTGCCTGTCGCCTTTCAACTGTTGCTTGAGATGGGAGCTTTTGCTTTTGCTGCTCTGATGCTGGGCTGGATTGGGGCCAACGCCCTGGCCGCCCATCAGATTGCTTTTACCTGCGCGAGCACCACCTTCATGTTTTCCCTGAGTTTTGGATTGGCTGCTTCGGTTCGCGTGGGGCAGGCATTGGGGGCTGGTTTGACCCGGCGCGTACGGCGCATTGGTTCGATTGGATTTTGTATGTCTACATTGGGCATGGTTTTCTTTGCCTGTGTGTTCGTTTTTGGAGGTGAATTCCTGGCTTCTCAATTTGTTGGCTCAGACGAAGTCAGGCAACTCGCGGTTCGACTGCTGATGGTTGCCGCAGTGTTTCAGGTTTTCGATGGATTGCAGGTGACAGCCATTTCTCTCCTGAGAGGCATGCAGGATGTGAGAGCCCCGGCGATCGTGGCCATTGTGGCCTATTGGCTGGTGACGGTCCCATTGGGATACTTTCTCGCTTTCCCAATGGAAATGAAAGCGGTTGGAATCTGGATCGGACTTGCCGCAGGTTTGGGGGTGGCCGCGCTTTGTTTGACCGGGCGGTTTTACATCAAAACCATGTCACGGTGAACGATTGCAAAATGTGGTGTGGTGACTTACTGGGGGCACACAAATTACAAACTTCCCAAAAGTTCCGCTCCCTGGTTTTTGTTTTGAGTGTTGTAACCCAAAAATTACTTCACATCTGGACTCCTTGGGCAATAGATACACCCGTTGACAACTGGTTATTGTTGTTGTTGTTATTTTTGTAGTTACATAAAGGCGGTTTGTTGTGTATGAATGGGACGAAGAAAAGAAGCGACAAAACGAGATCAAACACGGTCTCAGTTTTGAGGATGTGGACGCCGTTTTCGATGGGCTATGTTTGACGTTCCGGGATACACGAGAGAGATATGATGAAGCGCACTTCATCACAATCGGGTTTTTAAAAGAGCGCATGGTGGTCATCGCTCACACGCCTCGTGGCGAGAAAATTCGCATTATTTCAATGAGAAAGGCAAATAGCCGTGAACAAAAAAATTATCAAAAGCGATTTGAAACGTCTTGATGCAATGCGCGATGAGGATATCGATTACAGCGATATCCCCGAGCTTGACGAAGACTTTTGGAAAGACGCAAAGCTGGTGATTCCTCCCGGAAAAAAGCAGTTAACCATCCGGCTCGATGCCGATGTCCTGACCTGGCTAAAGGCTCAGGGCAAAGGATACCAGAGCCGGATTAATGCGATCCTTCGTTCCTACTACGAGGCGCACCAAGAAAGCTCACACTAGATCCAAATAGAGGTATCATGAAAATGTCCAACCAAACGCGCGTTTTTCGATCGATTTCCCGTGGCTTTTTTTTCATGCTTTCCCTCATGGCGCATGGATTCGAAAATGGCACAGCCTTTCCTGATTTTTCTTTTCCGTCTTTGAAGGATGGCGAACCGGTATCGATCACCGACTACCGAGGTCAAAAGGTCGTGCTGCATGTTTTTGCTTCCTGGTGAGCGGGTTGCCGAAAACACGTGCCCGGGTGGCACGAACGCACCGAACCGTATCGCAAAGCTGGCGAAATCAAGGTCCTTGGAATCATTCAGGAACAACATCCTGAACGATGCCAATTGTTCATGCAGTGGAAGCAAATGGACTGGCCTATTGCCGTGGATGCTCTGAATCTGCTTCAGGTTGCCGCAGTGCCTTACACTCTCCTCATTGATGAAGCCGGTGTGGTTCAGTCAATCAATCCAAAAGAGGATGCGTTTGATGCTTTCCTGGAAAGTGATCCTGTAACGTTTGAAAAGGCAGAATCTTCAGACCTTGCTGCGGCGGTGGCATCCACTAAGCGGCTTGAGGAGTTGGCGGAGCAGTCAAATACGGCGGCTACGTGGGCCGCACTTGGGGAGCATTTGTTTTTATGGGGAGGGGACGCATCGGTGCGTCGTTGTGTGGATTCTTTTTCCAGGGCGGTTGACTTGGCTCCTGAGGACGGTTGGTTGCATTTCCGCCTGGGAGTTGCTTATCGAAGACTTTTTGATCTGGATCAAAACGATATGGACCTGTTTCGGCATGCGATCAGCCAATGGCAAGCTTCCCTGGAACTGGATCCGAACCAATACATCTGGCGTCGCCGTATACAGCAATACGGTCCGCGCCTGGACAAACCTTATTCCTTTTACGATTGGATTCATCAGGCACGGGAAGAGATCGTAGATCGTGGTGACACTCCTCATCCCCTGAGCGTTGAACCTGGTGGAGCCGAGTTTGCTTATCCGTCCAAATCGGGAGATCTAAACAAGAACACCACGTCGGAACCCGATTCCGAAGGGAGAATCATCCGGGATGAAGGCCCGGGGATTCGTCTGGAACACACATGGGTCGCTGCCACGTATGAGGACAAGAAAGCGGGTCGCTTGCATTTGAAGTTTCAACCTGATCCCATCCAAACACTGCACTGGAATAATGAAGCGGAACCATTGACTGTTTGGGTGCAGCCAGCGGAGGGATGGAACTTTGAAAAGTCGTTGCTCACCTTTCCAAATCCCGAGCGGCCTACAGATGGCGCACCTCGATCTCTGGAGTTTGAGATGACACAAGTTGGTGATTCGGCATCAAGCACCATTACCGGCTATGCACTGTATAATGTCTGCGAGGACATCAACGGTGTGTGCATGTATCGACGACAGGATTTTTCGATCGAGTTGGAAAACGTGAAAAGGTAGATGGGAACAATAAGATTCGAAGAGGATCTCACAAACTGTTCTGAAACTGAATGGCCAGGAAAATCGTTACCGATATCATGGCTAATATCAATATGGCTGTGAGGCCCCAGAGAAGCAGTGTGACAATTTTTTCAGCAGTGTCTTTGTCGGGCGTCTTTAAGGTCAGGACATCCTCTTGCCAGCGAGGAAACATTTCCCGGCACCAGATGAAACCCAGCCCGTAGAATGCGATGATCAACATGAACGCAAATCGTGACATGAGATTTTACATTACCGTGAGAATGCCAAGTTGTCATCGAAGATTTCGATGAGAGTGTTCGTGTGGGGAGCATCTCATTTCACTCCAATAACCGAGGTCCATTGCGAGCGAGTATCTGGACTGCGTGCGAGATATCGCCGCTCTGGATACAGACCGAATACGAAATGCGCTTCAAAAGGTTCCTTTCACTCAGTTTATAGCTACGACGCAATCATGACGAAACTGCATGGTAAGGTCATTGGATAGTGATGACGTTTCCCTGACGTATCCAGAGCGGTAATGCCTTACCGCAGTCCAGATATACCTCTCCGCTCAACTGACATGATGGGAACCAGGTGAGATGCGCCTGTTCGAGTGGATGCATTTTTGCTGGGATGTCCGATGATACATCGGAGCTGCGCGTAAGCCGGTGTTTCCGCATATCGATTCAAGTTGTTCGATAACCCTTGCGCGATCGCGGCCTCGCGACAGCGGTGTCCTACCTTGTCAGGTTTTACGAAGCCGGATAGATCCACGGTTTTCGATAGTTGCGTCGAATCATCGCATTGGCTTCTTCGTCACCGGAAATGGTTTCCTTGTCTCCATTCCAGCTGATGCTGCGCCCCAGTTTGTAGGAGATCATGCCCAGCATGGGAAGCACGCTGGACCGGTGGGCGATTTCGATATTGGCTACGGTCGTGCCTCCATTATCTGCCGCCAAAAGGAAATCCCGCCAGAGAGGTGTGATGTTGTGTCCGTCCCTTTCATTGTCGAATTTAGGGTCTTCGTGGACGATCGGATCGCTGCTGTTCTTTGGGTGAAAGGTCCAGCCATCCCGCCATCCCATGTGGAACACACCGTTGGTTCCATAGAAATAGGCGCCGATGCGATGTTTCTCCTGATTGCTGCCCGCGTATTTACGGTGCTCCCAAATGGCGGTGAAATTTTCAAAAGCGTAGGTCACGGTTTGGGTGTCGGGGGCATCAGTGGTGGAGCCCTCCTGTTCACTGAAGACGACAGGCCCCAGAACTGGACGCCCGCCGGTTGAGTAAACGCTCTTCGGATGTTTTTCGTCGGTCCACCACAATAATTGATCCAACCAATGAACACCCCAGTCACCGAGGGTTCCGTTGGCGTAGTCCAAAAAGTTTCGCCAACCGCCAGGTGTCAACCGGCGGCAATAGGGGCGGTAGGGAGCCGGGCCGCACCACATGTCCCAGTCCATTCCCGAGGGCGCTTTGCTGTGGGATGTGGGGGACTCAGGGCCATTGCCTCCGCCGCTGACGAAGAGTTTGACCATGCCGATCTTTCCGACTTTGCCGGATTTCAGGAATTCCATTCCTGAAACATGATGAGGACCGATTCTTCGATGCAATCCAACTTGAACCGAACGACCGGCCGCGCTTGCGGCGTCGAGCATGGCACGGCTTTCCCCGATGGTATGCGCCGTTGGTTTTTCCACGTAGACATGGGCGCCGGACTTCAGGGCCTCAATCGCCGGCAAGGCATGCCAATGATCCGGGGTGGCGATGATGACGATTTCGGGGCGTTCTTTTTTGATGAGTTCCCGGTAGTCCTTGTAGAGATTGGGCTTGTCTCCGGTCAATTGATCCACCTCATCTTGCGAGGCCATCATGGGACGCTCATAAACATCACACAAACCCACCACCTTGGCCCGCTCCGCGCTCATGGCTTCGCGCAGGATGTTCATACCCCACCATCCACAGCCGATCAGCGCCGTGCGATAGCGGGTTGGTGACGCTGCCTTGATGTAAGGCATGGCGCCAAGAAACAGCCCCGCTTTCATTCCCTGCTTCAGGAAACGCCGGCGGTTTGAGTGAAATGATGACTTTTGGTTCATGAGCATTAACCAGGGAAAACTGTTGATCGTTTAAGAACGAACATCCACGCAGATCAAGCGTCCTCTTGAATTTCGCAGGTAAATCAGGCCATTTGAAATCACAGGAACCGTCCAACATTTGCCGTCCAATACCTTGGCCCGTGCGGAAGGGGTGAATCCTTCGGGGGAAGCTGGGGCCACGATCAGTTCGCCTTTGTCGCTGATAACAATGAGTTGGTCGCCAGCGGCTGCCACGGCGCCATAGCGGATGTCTTCCGCTTCCCATACGACATTCCCGGTTTTGAAGTCCACACATTTCAGCGGTGATTTCTTACCGGCATCGCCATCAAATCCATAGAGGTGGCCATCGATCAGGATGGGAGGATTTTGTTGGGCCTTCAGATCGGTGTTGGTCCAAACTTCGGCGGCCTGGCTGCCGTCCATGTTGAATAGTCCGTTGCCTTTGCCGTAACCGGATCCGATCCAGACTTGTTCGCCCACCACAATGGGATCGGCGGCATTGACGCCATAGCGTGTCGGCCAGGAGATCTCCCAGGTTTTCTTTCCGGTGCTTGCTTCCGCTGCAAGAAAGCTTTTGCCTGAACTCAGGGCGACGTATTGTTTGCCGTCCAGACTGAAGGGCAGGGGAGTGGAATAGCCGGCTTCCTCATCATTGGAACGCCAGATGGTTTTGCCGGAAGCTTTATTAAACGCCATGCCACCGCCGCCCACGTTGAGGATCAGCATGTCGCCATGGACAAGGGGGGATCCGTTGAACCCCCAATCAGGCAGTCGCAGGCCCTCCTCTTTTTCGAGCTGACGTTTCCAGACGACGTTTCCGTTTGCGGCGTTCAGGCAGAACAAATCGCCCCATTTGCTGATGGTAAAAACATGCTCTCCGTCGATTGTTGGGGTGGATCCCGGACCTCCTTCATAAAACTTGGAACCGATGTCGCTTTTGTAAACGTGCGTCCAGATGGTTTTCCCTGTCTTTGCGTCAAAGGCATACACGGTGTCCTGCTTGTCTTCATTGCCAAGAGTGAAGACCCGGCCATCGGCAACGCTCACAGTAGAGAAACCAGTGCCGACAGCAGCCTCCCAGAGTTTGGCGGGACCTGATTCAGGCCAACTGATTTTCCAGTCGGTTTCGGTGGAGATGCCGTCATGATTCGGTCCGCGAAACATGGGCCAGTCCGAAGCATTAGCGGTTTGGTTGGCGTTGATGATGACGCATGCGGTAACTAAAGAGAAAATGTGGTGTTTCATGATTTGAGCTGTCTATGGTTTACACCGGTTCGGTTTGTATTTTCAAGTCCGACCTCAATGAAATCATGGGCCAGGAATTGAAGGTGCGGTTCTTGATGACTCCATCGTGCAAACGCATTTCAAGATGAAGCAATCGGGTTCTCCCATTCCAAACCTTCAAAAAGCGTGAAGTCTTTATTTGTTGAGCACAGGACGCACCCATGTTCCATGGCCAAAGCTGCCAGGTGGGCGTCGGATACAAGGTTTCCCCTGGCCTGGCTGCTGATGAGCATTTTTTGAAAATAGAACCAATGTTCGTCCGTTGCATGGATCAAACGCAAGCACGGTTGTTGCATCCATCCGTTGACGGTGGCATTGGCTTCTTCGAGGCTTAATGGCGTTCGAAATAACTTGGGATGTGTGCTGATTCGGATGAAAGTATTGATCACTTGCCAGCAAAGGCAGACGGTTCCTGAACCACTTAATTGTTGATCCCACCATTCACGGGCTGGGTCATGAAAACGGGAGAGCGAATCCTCAGCGTAAAGAAGCAGGTTGGCATTTACCAGAATCACTTGTAATCCTCTCCATCGGCTTGTGCCAGTAGCTCCGCGATGTTGTCATAGCTGTAGGGTTCTTTCAGTCCCATTGGTTTGGGTTGGGTCCGGTATGGTTTGGCCGTTGGCGGCGTCAGCAGGTGTGATAGCCCGATTTGAATGGCTTTTTTTGCTGCTTCTTCCATGGAAATACCTGACCGAGTCGCTGCCCTGTTCAACCGCTCCATCAGATGATGATCCTTTATCAGGCAAGTGTGCGGAGATTCAGCATGGGATGCTTCCGTAGGAGTGTTCATGGCCTCACGTATGACGAGTTGTTTTGGAGAAAGCTGCGGATAAGTTGTTTCTGATTCGATCGGTCTGATCTCAGCAATGGGTTTGTTTCTTTCACATAAGATGACCGTTTCCCCGCTTTTTACTTTCTTTGCATAACGCGAAAGGTGGGTTTTAGCCTCTTGAATGTTGACCTTGTCCATTTACTCGACCTTAAACCTGGTCAGGTATCTGGTCAAGTATTTGGCAGGTTTACTTTCGTTTTCTGAGCCTGGAACTTTGCATTGAACATCCGGTGGTTTTTCTCCATCGTCTGGCGTTGAACCCTTTGAATTTCTTTATGAATTAATTGTTATGGGAACCGGTGTGCTTGCTCTGCTTTCGTTTCTGCCCATCCTGGTAGTGATGGTTTTTCTGGTGATTCTGCGCTGGCCGGCCAGCCGGGCCATGCCGCTTTCGTACCTGACCTCTGCCGGATTGGCCCTTCTGGTGTGGAAAATCAGTGTGGCTCAAGTTGCGGCCGCGTCCGTCAAAGGTTTGATCGTAGCCGTATCGCTGCTTTACATCATTTTTGGAGCGATCCTGCTCCTGAACACGCTTCAGGAAAGTGGGGCGATTCGGACCATTCGGGATGGATTCACCTCCATTTCACCGGATCGCAGGATTCAGGTGATCATCATCGCCTGGTTGTTCGGGTCGTTTATCGAAGGTTCGGCAGGCTTTGGCACGCCGGCCGCCGTGGCTGTTCCCTTGTTGGTGGGACTTGGTTTTCCGGCCATGGCTGCGGTTGTTTCCGGTATGATCATTCAGAGCACACCGGTTTCCTTCGGCGCTTTGGGGACTCCCATTCTGGTTGGGGTGCAAACCGGATTGTCCGGTGATCCCGCCGTGGCGGAATGGGCGATCGCACAGGGGTTTGTTCAGGCAAATGGAGAACTTGATTTGTATGCGTTGCTCGTGCAGATCGGATGGAGGGTGGCATTGTTGCATGCCATTGCCGGTGCGTTGATCCCGCTGTTTCTGGTGAGTTTGCTCACACGGTTTTTTGGTCCTGAACGCTCACTGAGACACGGACTCCAATGCTGGCGCTTTGCTTTGGCTGCTTCGCTCGCCATGACCATTCCCTATACCTTGGTGGCCATTTTTCTTGGTCCTGAATTTCCTTCCCTATTTGGTTCATTGATTGGGCTGGCCATCATGGTGACCGTGGCGCGTCGTGGATGGTTGATGCCGGATCGGTCGAAACCCTGGGGGTTTGGTCCAAAAGAAGCATGGGATCCCGAATGGAATGGTCTGATTGAGGTGAAGGATCAGGCGGGAGCAGGTCGCGAACCCATGCCGATGTGGAAAGCATGGTTTCCTTATTTACTGGTGGCCGGGTTGCTGGTGTTGACCCGTTTGAAAGCCCTGCCACTGGTTGGCTGGTTGCGCAGTGTAAAACTGGAATGGAAGGAAATCTTCGGAACCGGCATTGCCGCATCGGTTGAACCGCTGTATTTGCCAGGCACTATTTTTCTCGTTGTTTCTTTGGCAACCTTCGCGTTGCACGGAATGACGGCTCAGGGATATCGACGTGCCTGGAAGGATTCCATCGGAACCGTTTGCAAGGCTTCCGTGGCGCTTGTATTCACGGTTCCCATGGTTCAGGTGTTTCTCAACTCCCATGGCGGACTGGCTGAATATGCCAAAATGCCCAATGCCTTGGCGGAAGGCATCGCTCAGGTGGCAGGGGTCGCCTGGCCTCTGTTTGCACCGTTGATTGGTGGGTTCGGGGCCTTCGTGGCGGGGAGTAATACGGTCAGTAATATGACCTTCAGCCTCTTTCAGTTCGGAGTGGGGCAGCGTATCGGGGTGGATCCCACATGGATCGTGGCGCTGCAAGCCGTGGGGGGGGCCGCTGGCAATATTATATGCGTCCACAACGTGGTGGCGGCTTCCGCGGTGGTGGGATTGCTGGGGAAAGAAGGTGCGGTGATTCGAAAAACACTTCCCGCCTTTCTTTATTATGCCCTTCTACCCGGGGCCCTGGGATACACCATCGTGTGGCATGCGCATAAGGGATGGTTTAATTTGGGGAGTCTCCTGGCGATCTTGATTTGGTCGCTTGCGATTGGGATACTCATCAAGCACCTCAGGTCAGAGGCTTCGGATTGATCGGTAATTGGTTTCATTCGATAACTTTTTGCATTTCTTTTTTTTCACACAAAGACACGGAGGCACGAAGTTATGGAGGTTGGAATCTTCGTTACAATGTGTGTTTAACTGTGTAAGTGGTTGATGAATGACATTAGGATAATATAAGAGAAAGACGAAATTGTATACATTATGACACCGATACTTGCTTTCGACGCACCGAAGGTCGTGGAGTTTATTTCGATTCCAGTAATCATTATCATAGGGATTTTTCTCGTCCCGTTCATTTTCATGTTACTTTGGAATGACACGATGCCGAGGATTTTTAAGTTACCCATGATTTCCTTTTGGGAATCCTTCAGATTACTTTTGATCGCCAGTATTCTTTTTGGCAACAGCTGGTTGAAGATTTTTTGAAACTTCAACTATTCATGCCGCCTCAAGAGCCAGTTGTTTGGAATTCTCACACTTTCTCTCTTCAGTGAAATGCGACAAAAAGTGATGGAATGATTTTGGGGGAACCGACAGCTAGAGCTGCTTGCTTCGTTTTTTTTGAATGGCTGGTTTTGAAAGTGAACAACCACATCCCGCCGAGCAGCCACCGGCTCGTTTCTGCTTGAGGTAGCGTATCAGAAAAACCAATGCCGTGATGGCAACGATCAGCAGTGCGATGATGCTTTGTTGATCTTGGTTCATGTTCGTTAAAGTTGTCCCATCATACCGCCAACCTGATAAACCAGGAAGGCACCCAGGCACGCAGCCAGGGTCATGTAGCCAATTTGGAACAGGGGCCATTTCCAGCCATTGGTCTCACGTTTGACCACCGCGACCGTGCTCAGGCATTGCATCGCAAACACGTAAAACACCATCAAACTCAGACACGTCCTCGGCGTGTACACAGGCCGGCCATCCGGGCGTTTCTCCGCTCGCAAACGGTCGCGCAGGGGTTCGATCTCTTCACTTTCTTCCACCGAATAGATGATGGACATGGTGCTGACAAACACTTCACGAGCGGCAAAGGAAGCGATCAGGCCGATCCCGATCTTCCAGTCATAACCCATCGGTTGAATGACCGGTTCAATGATCTTTCCGACTTTGCCGGCTATGCTGTGTTCCATGGCGGCCGATGGATCAGGATTGTCTGATTTGGGATAGGTCACCGCAAACCAAAGCAGGATCGAGATGCCGAGAATCACGGTTCCCGCGCGACGAATAAAGATGCGGGTGCGCTCCCACATTTGCCATAAAACGGCCATCAGGGCGGGGGACTTGTAACTGGGCAATTCCAGGATCATCGGCGCGCCTTCGCCTTTCAGCAATTGCTTGTGGAACAGCCACGCAAAGAAGAAGGCTCCACCTACTCCCAGTCCATACATCGTCAAAAGCAACAGAGCTTTGGTCATGGCCGGGACTTCATCCGATGGGATCATGGTGGCGATCATCAATAGATAAACAGGCAATCGAGCCGAGCACCCGGCCAGCGGAGAAACAAGAATGGTGATCAACCGGTCCTTTGGGTTGTCGATGGTCCGAGTGGCCATGACACCCGGGACTGCGCAGGCGTGTGAACTGAGCAGCGGCAGAAAGGATTTGCCGTTCAATCCCACACGGCTCATCAAACGGTCCATCATGAACGCAATGCGCGCCATGTAACCGGTGTCTTCCATCATGCCGATAAAGAAGAAAAGGATCAGGATTTGCGGCAGAAAGATGACGACCCCGCCGACTCCGGCAATCACGCCATCCACGATCAAGTCGCGCAGGTCACCTTCCGCCATGCGACCGGATACCCAGGTTCCGCACCATTCAAAGAAACTTTCGATCCACCCCATGGGACCGTCAGCCACTTTGAAAATCATGGTGAACAGCACACCCAAAATAACCAGCAAGGTGGCCCATCCCCAAACCGGATGCAGAAAGATGGCGTCCAGTTTGTCCGTTAGGGTTGAGTTGTTTTCGTCGGGACGCTGGATGGTTCCTTGTGTGACCACGTAAATCGCATCATAACGCGCCGCCACCAGTTTATCTTCCCAGCCGGGAAATTTTTCCGCCAGTTCCTTGCGGGTGTCCTGGATGGCATCGAGTTGTTTGTCCTTGATGCCATAGTGCGTCGGATCCCGGTCTGACAGGAGGTAGAGCGGTTCCAGTAGGGAACTTTCGTTCGCCAGGACTCCCGTTTCACGCAGTCGAGCCCAGGATTGCTTTAATCCCGCCTCGATTTCTTCCGGAAAGGAAATCCTGAATTTGGGGGCCGGAATCTCGCGTTTGCTCATGCAGTGCTTGATTTCGACCAGGCCCTTGCGTTGGCTGGCTTGAGTGGGAATCACCGGAATGCCTCCAAACGCTTTCGACAAGTTTTCCTCATCAATCTCGACTCCCTGTTCCGCCACGATATCCATCATGTTCAAGGCCAGGATACAGGGAATGCCCAGTTCCAGAATCTGGGTTGTCAAGTAGAGGTGACGTTCGAGATTGCTGGCATCCAGGACAATGATGACACGGTCCGGACGCGGCGTATCTTGACGTCTTCCCAGCAAGACATCCCGCAGGACAGCTTCATCTGGAGAACGGGCGTTGAGACTGTATGCGCCCGGTAAATCAATGATCCGAACCTTTTCTCCGTGAGGCAAAAAGCATTCACCTTCCTTACGCTCGACGGTGACCCCCGGATAGTTGCCCACCTTTTGCTTCAGGCCCGTGAGGGCGTTGAACAAGGTGGTCTTACCGCAATTCGGATTGCCGACCAATGCAAAGGTCATTTCCCCTTTGGGCTGTTCAGCTTCTTTGACCTGTGTCGTAGACATTTTCGCTAGGGTGGAAAACTAGATCAAACCATTCGAATTTCAATCAGTTCGGCCTCTTTTTTTCGAAGGGAAATCAGTGAACCGCGCACGGAAATTTCAATCGGGTCACCCATTGGAGCCCTGCGGATCAACTGGATACGTGTGCCGGGGAGCAGCCCCAATTCACGAAGTCGGGTCAAGGATGCATCTCCGGTAGGAAGAGATTCGATGACAGCGGAACTTCCCTGTTCCAAATCGCTTAAGCGGGTTGGTTGGGACATGAAACGGTGGCCTAACGGGCGGAAGGTTCAACGAGGATGGAATCGGCGACTTGCCGGCTCAAACAGACTTTGGCGCCGCAAACCTGACACAGCATGGCGCCGCTGTTGTTCAGGACCTTGACTTCTGAAAGCTCGCAAAAACCCATTTCCCTCAAACGGTTACAAACCGATTCGTGGCCTTCGAGTTTTTGGACACGGACCTTTTGCCCCCGCCCCATTTTGGGCAACGGTAACCAGGATTCCGATCTGACATTGTCTGCTGCTGCTTCCATCATCTTTATCTTGATGCAAATCTATTGAGAATGCGTCTCATTTACAATCAAAAAGTGATATGAAACTTTCAGGGTGTTTTGATAAGGGGGGCTAATGGCTGGGTAGTCTATGTGTATCTTGTTCTATTTCAAAGTTTATTCTAGTTTCTTAATCCACAGAGCACCCCATTTTCCGATCAGTTTTGGCTTTGTGAATGGCTCATCGGAAGCCGTGATTTTCTTGCGCTCCCTGATCAGGATTCCACTCGCACAATCGATCCATTCCACTTGATAGTTACCCGGTGAAATGTTTCGGATGTGCATGTTTTCAGAAAGGTTTTCCGAATAGGCGATGTAGCTTTCACCCGGGTTTGCCAGCACCCATTGCCTTTCGCCGATCGCCAGTTCATCGTGAGGTGACATGGTATTGAAATCGGTGCGTTCAAAAAAGTCTTGGAGAATACGGCAGCGGTTCAGTTCTTCAATGGGCGTGCTTGCCACATCCATTTCCAGCAACATCGGCATCAGGCCACCCATTGCACAGCGCCAGGCGTATCGGGCTGTGGGTTCTCCTTTGGTGTTTTCCGAATAGATGGTTTGATATCGTTTTTTTGATTTTTTGAATGCTTCGACTGCTTTGCTGTGCACGGTGTCCACATCTGCTTCCAATTGCATGGCGTAGTGGTTCAGGTAGCCATCTTGTTTCCAGCTTTTGAAGGTCATGCCTGAGTGATGGTGGTTCCCGATGATGTGATCGTGTGGATCGGTTTCTCGGATGACATGGGCAATGTTTTGCGCGCGTTCTGTGCTGTAGGCTTCTTCGGATTCTTCTGCCACAATCCAGATCAGGTTTTTGTAATGATGAAATCTTCGGACGATGCTTTGCAGGAATTGATTTTCTTCAGAGCCGACCCGATCTCCCGTATTCCAAATGCGTGCACTGTCGTCGTAAAAGAACAGGTAGATCAGGATGTCGCTTTCGTCCATCAGGTCGAACCACTGTTCCCATTGATTCAGTATGTCCTCATCCAATCCTTTCTCAGGATTCGAATCAACGAATGGGTTGTGGTCCGGTGTGCCATCCCCTCCATGGGATCGGATCATCTGGATGTAAAGACAGTTCCCTCCATGCTGAATCAGCTTTTGAATGATTTGCCGTTGATCGCCCTGGCGTGTGCCATCCGGCTGGCGCGTTCCGCGGTAAAGAAAATCCTCCGGATCGCCTGGACCGCAAATGAATACTGGAGCACCCCCGTGACGACGCAACCACTGCGGATGAGCTGGGTCCACCACGATTTGACCAAGGAGCGGTTCAGAGTGGCTTATGCCGAAGCCAGAGACAAAAGCACCCAGCAGGGTGAGGAGACGCCATGCTGAAAGACAAGGTTTGAGCATGGTTTTTATGGTATGGATTCCAACCGAAAAGACAAGCGCGAGACAACGGGAGTTGGGCAGAGTCCTTGAATCTTACCTCTCTACCCAAATCGTAATCTTACTCATAATCTTAATCCTTTTGCTTCCAATTTAATCGCTCAAAAAAGCGATGCAAATGCGGGGAGTAGGATGTCCATGGGTTTTCCGTTGGTAGTTGAAAAGCAGGGTAGGGAAGCCACAAGGTGCGCGTCGAGACGACCCGATCTACCTAATCGTAATCTTACTCATAATCTTAATCTTTTGCCTCCAATTTGATCGCTCAAAAAAGCGATGCAAATGAGGGGAGTAGGATATCCATGGGGTTTCCTTTGGTAGTTGAAAAGCAGGGTAGGGAAGCCACGAGGTGCGCGTCGAGACGACCCGATCTACCTAATCTTAATCCCCCTCTTCCTCCTCCTTCAATTTCGCTTCTTCGAGCTGCTTGTTCCAGGCTTCGATTCTGGGCGTTTTGCTTTCGACCTCTTCAATGAGTTTGCGGACGTCTTCCGGGCTACGGGTGACGACCGGGCGCAGGAAGACCATGAGTTCCACATCGCGTTCAACTTTGTCTCGTTTTTTGAAGAGATACCCGAGGACAGGGATATCACCCAGGAGCGGGACTTTGCGGACAACATCGTTTGTTTCCTGTTGGATGATGCCACCCAGTACCAAGGTTTCACCACTCTTAACGACCATATCGGTTTTGAAGCTACGGGTATCCAAAATAGCACCGCCGAACAGGTTTTCACCGCTACGGATGTTGGATGATTCCACTCTGATCTTGAGGGCGACTTCTTCTGAATTGTTGATGGGTGGCGTGACTTCCAGAATGATGCTGCCGGCCGTCGACTTTCTGGCCCAAGTTGAGTGAGAAGTTAGGGTGATCATATCACGCCGGGGCGATGGTGCAAGATTCTTCCGGAGTGGAGGCCGTAGGCCGTAACGCAGGAAGAATC
>Ga0181591_10001359_pt1 | contig 20810 bp, 36 predicted proteins | sample 071ome_33_FD_133757 | JGI IMG/M metagenome (GOLD analysis project Ga0181591, IMG submission 133757) | Coastal salt marsh microbial communities from the Groves Creek Marsh, Skidaway Island, Georgia - 071412AT metaG (megahit assembly) | ecosystem: Environmental > Aquatic > Marine > Intertidal...
AATCTTTTCATGTTCCCCCCTTAACTGAACGATAAAGTAAAACGATTTCATCATAAAATTTCGATATAAAGTTAATATCGAAGTCCTCATAATATTCTCTATTGTCGTATTGCTTCCATGCGATATAGTCCGAATGGTAAGAACGAGCAACAGTTAAAAAGTCATCATCGAAATTAATTAATCGAATGATGTCTTGATTGCTAACGATATTTATTAAATCTTTCTTTCTCATAAGTTCACCTCTAAGGCAATCAGAGCAACAAAGCTTAAAAAAATAATCCCAAAGATAACAGGTAAGACAACCTCGAATTCTTTGGACAATTTACGCCACGATCTTTGACGTTGTTGTTGTTGTTTTAATCTTTCTATTTTCATAATCTCCTCGTTTTGAAAGATTGGGACAATTGGACATTCTTTCCGAATTGTCCCAACAATGGGACAGGAACTCATGCGAGTTCCTATCCGTTAAATTATTAGACACGCCCTAAATGTCCAATCGTTGTAGCCTTCTTGTTAAACCAAAGATTCTCAATGAATTTTTTTGATTTATTCACAACAGGTGCAACGCTTCGAGCATTAGGCATTGTAAAGAGTTCTCTCGGATAAATTCCGATTCTTGCTTTCTCTAATTTATAACCGAGTTCTTTTTCAAGTTCTTCGGATTGCAAATAGTTCAACAATCTCTTTTCAATAGTTATGCAAGTTGGTCTATCCCAACGCAATCTATAATCGTCTGCCCAAAATTCACAAGATACAGAATAGTTATCCTTAGTATGGAAACGCTCTGCGTGTTCTCTTAGTCTATTGGGTAAACGATTAACGGCACATCTGCCAACCTTGAAATAGTGTGCAGTTGTTCCGTTTATTGTGCTTTGGGTTATATCCATAATGTAGATGGATTCTAAAGGTATCTTAAATAGATCAACCTTTTCTCCGTCTACCTTGGCGTATAATTTCTCTTTTGCAATACGAGTTGCAAAAGACATAGGGAAATAAGAGTTATCAACATAGCCCATCATTTCCTGATTCCTTCTAATATCTCTTTAAGAGTAATTAGATTATCGACATTCATGCGTTCAACCGACATATTGAAAATATCAGTCAATCCCATTATCTCCCTCACAAGTTCTTTCTTGCTCGGTTTCTTTGGTTTTTTATTTTCCATAATAAAAAATTCTCCGATAGTTAAAAAGACTTACCCACAGCTTCGCCCGTGAGAAGTCAATAACAAGTATAGGTTATATAGAGCTATATGCAAATTTTCGGCGCGATGTCACAGAATTGTTGCAAAATTGTCACACAATTGTCACATAAGGGCATTTCTGTCACAAAGTTGTCACATTTGTAACATTCCTGTCACATTATATACAGTAAATATACAGTAGTTTTTTGCATATAGGGGGTTGACAGACTCGATTTTCTGTGCGACAAAATACGCCTCTACACGTACAACTTTGGGAAAGTTTGAAAAAACAAAAAGACGCACACAGCACATCATAATGATGCTCCTAAAAATTTTTCTTGACAATTTGGATAATTTTAGATATAATAATTTTATGAGTAAATGGGTAGATAAAAATGGAATTTGGTGGCATGAAAATGCTTCAGGAGAAAAGAAAAAATTATTTATTAATCCTGAAACAAAACAACCTTATAAGTGTAATGAAATAATTTTAGAAGGAAAACATAAAGGAAAAAGATTTAAATGTTTTAGATATGATAGATTATGGGTATCAAATCCAGATTATTGGCCTTATAAGTTCTTTCCTGTAGCAAAAAATTTAGAGAATTATGATAATTCTTATAAACTCCCAACTCCTACTGCAATATCATTTTCAGGAGGAAGAACTTCAGCATACTTATTAAAGAAAGTTCTAGATGCGTACAATGGAAAGTTACCTAAAGATATTTTTGTTTGTTTTGCAAATACAGGAAAAGAACTAGAAGAAACATTAGAGTTTATTCATAAAGTTGAAACTGAATGGAAAGTACCTATTCATTGGTTAGAATTAGATATAAAAGATACAGGAAAAATTTGGAGAACTAAACATGTAGATTTTAAAACTGCTTCTCGTAATGGAGAACCTTTTGAAAAACTACTTAATAAAACAAATAGATTTCCAAATCTATTTGAAAGAAATTGTACTATAGAACTAAAAATAAACGTAATTAAAAGATTTATGCGAGAGCAAGGATATAAAGAATGGTATTCTGCTCTAGGCTTAAGATACGACGAACCTAAAAGAGTATCAGACTCTAAAAGAAATTCAGAAAAGAATGTAAATATTTGCCCATTATATGAAGCAAAAGTTACAAATCAAGATGTTTTAGATTTTTGGAATAAAAATTCTTTTGATTTAAAACTACCAAGTATAGATGGAAAAACACTAGCAGGAAACTGTGATTTATGTTTTTTAAAAGGCACTAAAACTATTGTAAATTTATTAAGAGAAAAACCTGAATTAGCAGATTGGTGGATAGAGCAAGAAACTAAAAGAAACTTTAATTTTAAAGGACAAAATTTAAGTTACATAAAACTTCTTGATATATCTAATTCTTCTTTTAAAACAGATTTAGATGATACACATCACTCATGTTTTTGTCATGACTAACTTCAAAAAATTTTTCTTGACATTTATCTCAATTTCGGTTATAATGCAATTATGAAAAATGAAATTGCAACCAAAATGAGTCCAGAAGGATTAGAGATTGCTAATACTTATCTTGAGTGTGGAAACATTCAAGAAACAGCAACAGCTCTCGCTGTAGACGAAAATACAATATCCGACTGGCTTGGAAAACGTGAAGTAAAAGCATACATAGATGCCGTATATTTAGATACGGGTTATCGCAATAGATTTAAAATTGGAAACATACTAGACGAAGTTATAGAACAGAAACTTAAAGAAGCAGAAGAATCCGAAGTCTTTACAAATAAAGATTTAGTAGATTTACTTCAAATGGCACACAAAATTCGTATGGACGAAATGAAAGCCCAAGCAGAAATGGAAAAAGCAAAAGCTTCTAGTATAAAAACACAAAACAACGTACAAATAAATGCCGAAGGATTTGGGCAAGGAAATTATGGGGAGTTAATGAAAAAACTTCTCAACAATAGTAAATAGTGGCATATAGTAAAGAAGTCATAGAACGTTTTAATAATGTTCTGAAAAATCCGAAAAAGTTTTCAGTTGGTCGATTTGATCCATCTGACTCCCGAGTTGCCACAGGTATGGTCGGAGCACCCGCCTGTGGTGATGTTATGAGAATACAACTACTTGTAGAAGATAACACAATTCAAGATGTCAAGTTTAAAACTTATGGTTGTGGAAGTGCAATCGCATCTTCTAGCAAACTCGTTGAGTTACTTATAGGAAAAACTTTACAAGAGGCAAGAGAGGTAAAGGATAGAGATATCGCAAATGCACTACAGTTACCTCCAATAAAGATTCATTGTAGTGTACTAGCAGAGGACGCAATACAAAAAGCAATAGAAGATTATGAGCAAAGGCAGCAAATACAGACCAGTTGATAAAAAGAAATTTGACGAAAATTGGGATAGAATTTTCGGTAAGAAAAATGAAAAGTCATCTAATGAAACTAAGAGAAAAGATTGAATTAAGAATGCAGATTCTTGAGCATATGATGGAAAAGAATATGCATATTCATGATTCGACTACTGTAGAACAATATTTAGATAGACTTACTTATTGTTGGGCAATAATGAGTGAAGAAGACAGAGACTACATACAAGGTTGCCAATTTGCTTTAGAAGAACAACAAGTGTGGAATAAAGAAGTCACTACATACCCAGATGGGGGTGACATAGATTGATTGTTTGCATTTGCAACAATATAAAATCAAAAGACAAGGATAAATATCATTTAATTGGAACTAAATGTGGAAAGTGTATTAGAGATAACAGATGCGGCGATTCAAAAGATTTTGCAAAAGCAAAAAGAAGAACGATTTGATTATATACGGCTTGGGATCACAGGCGGAGGTTGCGCTGGTTTTAGCTATGTGTTTGACGCTTCTAGTGATAAGCCTACTAACGAAGATATAGTAATTGACTACGGAAAATTTTTAGTAGTTATAGATAAAGTTTCCTTACCTTATATATTCGGAATGACACTTGATTTTGTAAAAGAAGGATTAAATGAAGTGTTTAAATTTAATAATCCAAAAGAAGAATCAGCATGTGGTTGCGGAGTAAGTATAAACTTTGACTTAGATAAAGTAGACCACGATAGAATTACAGCAATACAAATATGACAGAAATATTAGACTTAATTGCACAAGTGGGTGCACCAATAGCAGGAGCACTTGCAATGGGATTTTTTATATTTCTCATAATGCAACAAATCTTTGCAGGTATTGTAGATGATATCGGTACACTGAAGGGATTTACAAATATGTTAATTACTCGTGTAAAAACCATGAATAATGACATGATAAGAATAGACACAACAGTAAGCGCAGCTTTAGGATTGAAACCTGATTTAGATAGAATAGCTCGTGCTGAAAATTTTGTAGAAAAAGGAACAATAGATGCAAGACGTGATTGATGCAATTCAACAGTTTGGCTTTCCTGTGATTGCCATGCTAGGTCTTGGATACTTTGTATTTTGGGTTTGGAATACTATTAATGATAAGATAAGCCCAGCCACAGATGAAATGCATATGGTTCTTATACAGCTTATCGATCAGATAAGAATGTTAGACCAAGATATGATAAGACTGCAGAAAAAACTTGATACAGTCTTAGAAATGAGAGAAAATGAAAGAAGAAATAAGACAGAAAAATAATATACTTGGAGTTTTATCTTTTTATGCCCTTTGTTTAGTTATTGTTGGTACAGCGTATTCTGTGAGTGCCGATGAAATAAAGTTTCAATTTAAAAGCCCGTCTTTTAGCGGAGTAGGCACATCAAGTCATTATCTTACTATTGACAGTCAAGAGATGACAAGAAAAGAAGCAATTGAAGCTGAAATAAAAGCACTACAAGATGCACTAAAAAGAGAAGAAGAGAATACAACTCTTGCAAGATTTATAAAGAACTTTGAAAGTAGAATATATGCACAGTTATCTCGTCAATTAGTAGATCAACTATTTGGAGAGAATCCTGCAGAAGAAGGATCATTTCAGTTATTTGATAATTTGATAACTTGGACATCAGATGGAATAACTATTACAATGACCATATTTAATGAGGCAACTGGTGAGACAACTACGATTACTGTTCCTATTGGCGACTTCGGTTTTCCTACTGGGTAGTTGTGCAGGTTGGACACATTATACATATGTGTCGCCTTGTGTAACAAATCCAGATGGAGACTATAAAGATGTAGTAACTATCATTGGAAAAGCACAGTGTTTTTCAAAAGATGCAGTTGTAAATGATATAGTTACTGATGAATTAAAATTAGTACCTTTACCAAAAAGATATCCAGTAGTTGCTGTATATTCTTTTGCAGATTTAACAGGACAAAGAAAGAGTGTCGATGGAATAGCAAGTTTTAGTACTGCTGTTACAATGGCACCAGATGCATACTTAATTCGTGCATTAAAACAATCAAGATTCTTTAAGGTTGTAGAAAGAAAAGGAATAGACAATCTTACAAGAGAAAGACAAATTATAAGACAAACAAGACAAAGCTTTGATGATGAAAATAAGCAAGAGCCTTTACTTTTTGCAGGTTTAATTATCGAAGGCGGTATTATAGATTATAATACCAATTTGTTATCAGGAGGTATGGGTGCTCGCTATTTGGGTATCGGTAACTCCAAGCAATATCGTGAAGATACAGTAGTGGTTTCTTTAAGAATGGTATCTGTGAGTACAGGTGAAATTCTATTAGAAATCCTTACTTCTAAAACGATACTCTCGGTCGGTGTATCAAATGACTTTTTTAGATTTATCGCAGATGGAACTAAATTAGTTGAATTTGAAAGTGGAAACGCTATGAACGAAAGCAAGTCTATTGCTATACAAGCAGCAATGGAAACTGCAGTAGTTGAGCTGATTCGACAAGGCCGAGAAAAAGGGTACTGGTTGTACTTGGGAGAATAAAAATGAGAGCTATACTACTCTTATTGTCGTTTGGTTTAATGGCAGATAATGAAATCTACATTGATCAAACAGGAAATAATGTTGCAATTGATATTGAACAATTAGGATCAGGTAATTTAATTGGTGGCACAGATGCCATATCAGGAACTATGACAGCAGCTGTATTTAATGGAGCAAGCTGGACTCTTGATATTAACCAAATAGGTTCTTCTAATAAATTTCTTACTGATGGAATTTATGGAGCTAACTTTACAGGTTTCTTTGAATTTGACGGAGATAGCAACGAGTTTGAGTTTTCAATGGATACATCAGGGTTAAATGGAGCTGATTACATAGACTTTAATGTAGATGTTACAGGTTCATCAAATGTATTCGATATCGACTTAGCAGAATTATCAGCAGCAGATTATGCTGATCTGGACTTAATAGTTTTAGGGGACAGTAATGATCTTACATGGGATATCGATTCAGAATACTATACAGCGTATGTTGATATCTTTGGAGATTCAAACACAATGACTTTAACCAAATCAGGTTATGGAGCCAGCTCTAGTGATGGTGGATATTTCTATTTAGACTTAAATGGAGACAGCAATACTTTAAGTATTACACAATCTTCTACATTAGCAGCAGACTGGCTAAAAATAGAAAGTGATGCGTCAAATAGTAACATATGTGTTATTCAAAATGATGGTGGTACTTCCACTTCATGCTGATAACATAGGCGACATTACAGAATTAAGAGGTGCAGGTCAAGTAGTTCGAGAAGAACCCTTACCTGCAGTCCTCGACTTTGATATAAATAGTTATGACGATGTTCGTACTGCAAATGGGCGAATTGCCATAACTTTCTTAGACGAGAGTCAAGTCAGACTAACAGAACACTCTCAACTCATTATAGATGAGTTTGTCTACGATGCGAATCCTAGTAACTCGAAGATGGCATTAAACTTTGCAAGTGGAACACTTCGTTTTATTAGTGGAGAATTAGGAAGCATAGATAAAGAAAATATTCAAATCGATACTCCAAGTTCTCAAATCGGAATTCGTGGTACTGACTTCACAGTTACTGTTGACGAACTAGGAAGAGCACTAGTTATTCTTTTACCAGATGAGTTTGGCGACGCTTCGGGAGAGATACTAGTTGCTACCGCTGCAGGAACTGTTGTATTAAACAAACCTTTCCAGTCTACTGTTACAAGCATGTGGGAGAAGGCACCAACTTCCCCTGCTATATTGGACGTAAGTCTGGATTTGATTGATAATCTTCTTATTATCAGTCCACCAAAAGAAAAAAATGACGGAGAAAACACAGGAAGTAATCGAGGTGACGATTCTGACTTTGATATTCTCGATATTGATTATCTCAATTTCGGGGATTTAGATGTTGATTTTTTAGCATTAGATGATGAAGAAAACCTTGATTTTAGTGAATTAGATATAGACTACCTAGATGTAAATTTCTTTGAAGACTTGCTCTCAATTATCGAAGAATTAAACGAACTTGATCAAGAACAATTAACAGTAGACTTTTCAGCAGTAAATATTACTGGTACAAGTATTGGTCAAGATTTAGAAACTAACATAATAACTTTGATTGAAGGAAATAAAATTACTATGACTAGACAAGTGAATAACTATCTAAGATTAGAACTTGATTCTGGAACGAGTTATAATATATACATAGATGATGAAGGAAAAACTTTTAATATTATGGTTGGCAGTGGTAGTGGTTCTACCATTACAATCAGACAGTCTTCGGGATAGCACAGCATATCTTGAGATTAGTAAAGTACCTTATAGCAAAGAGTACTTAGAAAAGAAACGACTTGAAAATAGAGAAATTGAAATCAATAAAAGAATTGATTTTGTAACTACTGGTTGCTGGAAGAGAAATCAAGCTTCTAGATGGTGGTATTGTCCAAAATACCATTTTGGAAGCTATGATTTAACAGAAGAAGATGCACATGTATCAATGTGGTATTTATTATATACTATGCAGGTGCTAGATGTATATAGTACTTATAGAGGAATGGAATATGATTGTGTATTTGAACAAAATCCTCTATTACCAAGAGTACCAAATGTGCCTCAAATGCTCGCATTAAAAACATTTGTATATTATCCAGTTCATCGTATAGACCAACAGAATATTGTTCCTAATAGATCATTAGTACCAGCAACTTTAATTTCAACAGCAGTTGTATGGAGTAATATTAATACATATTATAAAGTGAGAAACACATGTGGAAAACGTTAACAGGATTTTTACTACTAGGTAGTGTATTATTTTTACAAATACAGAAACCTACAGAATTTTTGACACTTAAGTATTTTGATTACTTAATGATGTCAGACCCCGTCAAATCAGACAATCGAATAACTCTCGTAGAAATAGACGAAGCAACAGTGCAACACTTTGGTGGTTATCCACTGCCACGAGATGTTTATGCAAACCTACTACAAAAATCATTAGTATCAGGACTTACAGTATTTTTTCCTGATGCAGATGTGCATGGTAAAGATGAAGAATTAGCAAAAGCACTTCGTTCAACAAATACCATATTACCATTCGTAGCTTCTTCAAGAGCTACAGGAGGCGGACCTCATGTAGGTACTGCCACTATCGGAGGAGACCCACACCCATGGCTATACAAGTACCCAGGAATTTTACGTACTCCATCTATACTGGAGTCATCAACAAAGGGAATAGGACTACTAACCGCTATTCCAGACGAGGACGGCTTAGTAAGAAAAATGCCTTTGGTCCTAAGCGTAGAGTCAAAACTTTACCCGAGTTTCGGCTTAGAAATCTTAAGAATCCTACAAGGCGCAAAAAGCTACCAGCTAAAGGTAGGAGATAGTGGTATTCAAGCACTTCGAGTACCACCATATACAGTTCCTTCAGACTCAAGATCAAATGTTTATGTAGACTGGAATAGAAAATTCAACAAAGTTTCAGCACTTGATTACAAAGAAGGAATGATTGGAATAATAGGAGTTACTGCAGAAGGTGTAGCTACACAAATTCCTACACCTGCAGGACTTCTATATCCTCACGAAGTACAAGCAATGACAATTTCATCAATGCTAGATGGAGAAACCAAAACAACCCCCGACTGGGCTCTCGGAGCCGAACTTCTTACTACACTTGTTGCAGGAATAGTACTTATATTCACATCATCACTTGTATTCTTCTCGATACCATTTTTAGCACTTATTCTAGGAGGATTATTTTATGCAAGTAAGACCTTGTTTGCACAAGGACTACTTCTTGACGTAAGTTTTGTGACTCTTGGTCTTCTGATCATTTTTCTTGTTATGACCTTTTATAACTTCGCAGAACAATACTTTTTACGTCTTCGCATTAAGCAACAATTTGGGACGTATCTATCTCCCGACATGGTAAAAAAATTACAAGAGAATCCAAAGTTACTGAGTTTGGGTGGGGTTACAAAACGACTCACTTTTCTTTTCTCCGACATTCGAGGTTTTACCCCAATCTCGGAAAAATACCAATCAGACCCTCAAGGTCTTACTAGCCTCATAAATCGTTTTCTTGACAATCAAACTAAGATCATTATGAAGCATGGAGGTACAATCGATAAATATATGGGTGATTGCATCATGGCTTTCTGGGGCGCACCTTTAGATGACGAACAACAAGTAGAAAATGCGACAAAAGCAATTATAGAGATGAAAGAATCTTTGGAGATATTAAATGAAGAACTTAAAGAAGAAGGACTTGACCAAATCAACACAGGAGCAGGCATCAATACTGGACTGTGTGTTGTCGGTAATTTTGGCTCCACCAATCGTTTCGATTATAGCGTGCTTGGTGATGCTGTCAATCTTGCAGCTCGTTTAGAAAGTCAATGTAAAGAATATGATGCCGATGTTATAATTTCAGAGTACAGTTTAGTAGATGGTTATGATTATAAATACTTAGACGAGATTATTGTAAAAGGTAAGTCCGAGCCAATCAAAATCTACACCTTACAAAAATAATGCTTGACAAAACATCAAAACTTTTGTATAATTGTATGTATAAATTTTAGGATTAAAACTATGTCAGAAGATGCAAAACAAGTAAAAATGGATTTAGAAAAACATGAAGCCATCTGCGCTGAACGGTGGAAAACTGCGTTCAATACATTTGAAGATATAGAAGGTTCCATAAAAAGAATAGAACAAATTTTAATTGGAGGTGCAGGAGCAATAATATTGTTCATGGCAGGATTAATTGTAACTTTAGTTACATTACATGGGTAGAAATTATGATAGAAGATTATGATAAAAAAGACATAGTGGCTCCAAAAGTCAAAAAAGAGTTTAGTCTACCAGACGGCTGGTCAATGGTCGAAAAAAGAGGTAGATGGTGTGTAAGAAACCCTGAGGGTGTTTTACACAAGTTCGCAACTAAAAATGCGGCAAAGCTATATATTGAGGAGATGAGCTGATGTTAGATTTTTTCCAATGGATACAGGCATGGATTGCCGTAATTCCAACAGTAGTGATGATTGCGTCCTTTATCGCAGCTATCACACCAACCCCAGTTGATGATGGTTGGATGAAAAAAGTGTACATGGTTATGGACTGGTGTGCATTAAACGTAGGTAAAGCAAAAGATAAATAAATGAGTTTACGAAAAGCATTACAAGATGCAGCAGAGAGAGTTCAGAAAGATACTGAACTCTCCTCAGCTATTAAACGTAGAACAAAATACAAACGTAAACGTACACAAAAGTGAAACGTTACGACATTTGTAAGAATTGTTCACAGTTTAACAAGTTTTGGAAAACTTGCAATGTTTGCAAGTGCTTTATGCCGATTAAAGTTCTTATACCATCGGCAGAGTGTCCAGAAGGACAATGGGAGAAAATAGATGGCGTTAAGCAAAAAACAAATGAAGCTACCTAAAGCATTGAGAAATGCTATTTTAGCTAAGCAAAAAGGTATGCACGGAAAGAAAAAGAAACGTGGCAAGAAAAAAAGAAGTCGAGGTTAATTGGTTACAATACTTTGGCAGTATAAAAAAGGTGTGTCCTTGGAGTTATCAAAGTTATCTTGACGGCACAACTAAAATTACAGACTTCAATGAAGACTTTTTGATATTAAACGAACAAAACTTTGAAACATTACCTTGGGAGGTGATCATATATCTACTGGGTGATGACCTTACGCTTGATGCGATTGATGAGTACGTGGCATTTTTAAATAAATGTCAAGACAAATGTGAATATTTATGGTCTCACCCAACCTTTACCAAGGGAGGAAACAATAATACACCAGTGCCTGTAATTATACAGCAAGATCGAACAAGATTAAAAGAATTGAGATATGCCGTACGCAATAAAGGGAACAACAGTTTATAAAAGAAACGGTAAAAAACTAACGAAAAAAGCAAAAGCAAAAAGTAAAGCTAGTGCAAGTCGTATGGTAAGATTACTTAATGCGATAGAGTTTGGAGGCTTGATGCCAAATGGCCGTAAAAAGAAGAAAAAGAAGAACAGGCGTTAAGAGAAGATCACTTAGCGCAAGTGTACAAGCAACACTCAAAAGAAAAGCAAAAAATACTAGATTTACTTATGGCCAACTTGCAAGAGTATATAGACGAGGACAAGGAGCTTTTCTAAGTTCAGGTTCTAGACCAGGAGTGTCTATGAGTCAGTGGGCTTTTGGAAGAGTAAATTCTTTTATTAGAGGTGGACATTCACAAGATAATGACATCAAGAGAAAGAAGACAACAAGGAAAAGACGTGGCACGAAAAAGAAAAGGTAGTAAAAGACAAGTTGCTTATAGCAAACATGGTGTACCTAGAAAATATGATATGGGTAGTGCTACACTTGCAAGAGTTATAAAAAAGATTGCTCAACTATATAAAGAAGGAAAAAGAGTACCTAAAAAATTAATTGACCAAAGAATTAGACTTGGTAAACGAAAAAGAAAATGAGAAAATTATTTTTATTACTAATCTGTGGTTTTGCACTAGAAGCACACCACAATAATATACACCCAGAAATAGAAATGGCAATAAATAAAGCAAAACACAAAGTCTTTAGAGCAAATAAAGATGTTTACAAAACAATGGCTCAAGCGCGTAAAAGAGCAAGAGCGTTGGGATTAAGAGGCATACACTCACATGGAAGAGGTTCCGAGAAGAGATTTATGCCAGGTAGCACTCACCAATCATATGTGAGAGCAGTAAGAAGGAAGAAAAATGGCTAGAACAGGCGGTTTTCTAAGCGGACCTACAGGTGTTCATAACACACAAAAAATTCGTAAACATACTCTTCAAAGAGGAGTTACACGAGATATGAACGCAGCTGCAGGAGCTTTAGTAAATACAAAAAATCCAAACAGTGTTGAAGCATTTAGATATGGTTCAAGACCAAAAGCAATCGGACCAAGATTTGGTAAAACAGCAAATCCACCAAGACCAAGATTTCCAGGACGAAGAAGGAGAAGATAGTGAGGGGTTTCATTAAAGATGGTAAACTTTTTGTCATAGAAAAAGATGGACATACTGATGTTGCATCTGCAAGAAGAAAATGTGAAAACATTATGAGAAAGTGTCAAATGATACTTGATAATTTACCTGAAGGAGAAACTTCACTACCTACCTGGTGGACAGATAAAATAGCAATTGCTGAGTATGAAATTGCATCAGGAGCAGATTACTTAGCAGGCGGATTATCCGAACAGGAAGAATAATGGCACTAACAAAAGCGGAAAGAGCAAGACTGCGTAGAGCAGGATTAACTCGTTTAAATAAACCAAAGATGACTCCAAAGCATCGAACAAAGAAAGCAATTGTTGCTACAAGAGTTGGAGGTAAAGTTAAAATAATCCGCTTTGGTGCACAAGGCATGGGACATAATTATAGTCCTGAAGCCAGAAGAAGTTTCAAAGCAAGACACGCAAAAAATATTGCTAGAGGAAAATCTTCGCCAGCATATTGGGCAAATAAATTTTTATGGGCAGGAAAAGGAGGTTCCAAAAAGATGCCTCCTAAGTCACAAAAATTTGTTCGTGGAATCAAAAGGAGAAGTTAATGGAACATAAAAAGAATACTAGAGATATATGGATTGAAGCACTTTGTGAAAAAAGTGAAAAAATTTTAGTTTACTTAACCAAGAAAAAAGAACTTAGCAATAGAGAACAAGAACTGCAGGATTTATGCGCAGGCTTCATATACTTACATGGACTATGTGAAGATAGAGAATTTTTAAACGAACCTGATACTGAACTATTTGAAAACGTAACAATACACTAATGATAGACATTTCAAGAAAGGACATTCTGTCCGACTCACTAATGGAATTTGATGAATCTCGATTTATTAAGCTTCCAATCGAAGGTTATTTAGACCTACTTGGTATCACACCTAATTCTTCACAAACAGGTATTATAAACGGATTAAACAATCCTAAATATCGTTTTATTTGTGCCGCTGTTTCAAGACGACAGGGCAAAACTTACATCGCTAATATACTAGGACAGTTAGTATCTTTAGTACCAAACTCCCATATATTATTGATGTCACCAAACTATTCACTATCGCAAATCTCATTTGATTTGCAAAGGCAATTAATTAAACATTTTGATTTAGAGGTAATAAGAGACAATGCAAAAGATAAAGTTATTGAACTTTCAAACCATAGTACGATTCGTATGGGATCAGTTAACCAGGTTGACTCGGTGGTGGGTCGATCTTATGATCTCATCATATTCGATGAAGCAGCCCTTGTTGACGGCAAAGATGCTTTCAACGTTGCCCTACGTCCGACACTAGATAAACAAAACTCAAAAGCACTTTTTATTTCTACACCTCGTGGTAGAAATAATTGGTTTGCTGAATTTTGGCATAGAGGATTTAGTAGTGAATATCCAGAGTGGGCTTCCATTCGTGCGACCTATCACGAAAACCCACGACTTTCAGAAAGTGACATATTAGAAGCAAAAAAGACTATGTCAGAAGCAGAATTTAATCAAGAATACATGGCAGACTTTAATGTCTTTGAAGGACAGGTATGGGCATTTAATCATGAAACATGTGTAGAAGATTTATCAGAACTTGAAATAAGAAAAATGGATATCTTTGCAGGAATGGACGTTGGTTATAAAGACCCGACAGCATTTTGTGTTATTGGATATAGTTGGGAAGAGGAGAAATACTACTTACTTGATGAATATTTAGATAGTGAAAGAACAACAGAACAACACGCAGTAGAAATAAGAAAACTTATTGAGAAGTGGGATATTGATTACATTTATATTGATTCTGCTGCTCAACAAACTAGATATGACTTTGCTCAAAACTATGAGATTAGTACTCTCAATGCTAAAAAGTCTGTACTTGATGGAATCGGACACGTTGGAGGAATTATAGACAATGATAGACTTATAGTCGATGCTAAATGCACAGAGTCTTTGATGGCATTAGACCAGTATCAATGGGACCCAAATCCGAATCTACTTAAAGAAAAACCAAAACACAATTCTGCCTCACACATGGCTGATGCGCTCAGATATGCTCTTTACTCATTCGAGACGAGTATGACTACGTTTTAACGACACCTAGAAAAAATAATGCTTGACTTTATCTCCAACTTCTGTTACAATTAGAACATAAGAATAGAAATGACACTAAAGAGAGACTTAGTAAAATACGTGAGAGACAAAGCAAAGTCTGCGTACAAGAAAGAGTCTGCCTGTCACATTTGTGGTTCTACTGATGAATTAGATTTTCATCATTACTACGGACTTACAGAACTACTTGAAAAATGGATAGCAGATAACAAATTAGAAATAAATGATGAAGAAAGCATACTAAGTTTACGAGAATCATTTATTAATGAATACAAAGAACAAATATACACTAAAACAGTGACACTTTGCCATAAACATCATTTAAGATTGCACTCAATCTATGGCAAACGACCAAAGTTAATAACTGCTGAAAAACAGCAAAGATGGGTAGAGAGACAAAGAGACAAATATGGCATGGTATGATTTTCTATTGGGTAGACGTACTCAATCAGACGAAGAAAAATTAAATCCTTCACAATATGTAATTTCTAGAAACGAAGGAATTACAGTTGATAGTCGTGAAAATATCACGAGCTATAGAAATGCCTACGAACAGTTAGAAGTAGTGAATCGTGCTGTAAATATGATTGTAGATGATTGTTCTGACATACCTTTTCTAGTTCAAGAACAAGTACTTGGAACTACACCCATCTTCAAAAATATTCGTAAGACAAGAGTTGATTTACTACTAAATAAAGAGCCAAATCCTTTTCAGGATATCAGCACTTTTAAAAGAAACATATTAGTAGATTTAATTATTGATGGTAATATTTTTGTCTATTTTGATGGTATGCATATGTACCATCTACCTTCAGACAAAGTTACAATTGAAACAGATGAAAATACTTATGTAAGTAAGTATGTTTTTGACAATAGTATCGATTACTCAGTCAATGAAATAATACATATAAAAGAAAATAGTTTTCATTCCATTTATAGAGGAGTACCAAGACTAAAACCTGCCCATCGAACTATGCAGTTACTGGTCAATATGAGAAACTTTCAAGATAACTTCTTTAAAAATGGAGCAGTACCAGGATTGGTACTAAAGTCACCAAACACGCTTTCTGAAAAAATAAAAGAAAGAATGTTACAGGCTTGGGTTGCTCGTTACAATCCAAACACAGGTGGAAGAAGACCTCTATTCTTAGATGGTGGTCTTGAAGTAGATAATTTGACAGAAGTCAATTTTAAAGAATTAGATTTCCAAGAAGCAATTCGATCAAATGAGAGAATTATTCTTGAAGCATTAGGAGTTCCTCCTATTCTTATGGATAGCGGAAATAATGCAAATATAAGACCAAATCAAAGAATGTATTATTTAGAAACTATACTACCTATAGTAAAGAAAATAATGAAAGCATACGAAAGATTTTTCGGTTTTAGACTTATAGAAGATGTCACAAATGTTCCATCTCTACAACCAGAATTAAAAGATCAAGCAGCTTATTATGCTTCTTTGGTTAACACAGGTATTATGACTCCTAACGAGGCAAGGGAGAAATTGAATCTTGAAGCAGTCGAAGGATTTGATACACCAAGAGTTCCTGCAAATATCGCAGGTTCAGCCGCCAACCCAATCGAGGGTGGTAGGCCAACAGAAAATGAGGAAGAATAAATATGAACAGAATGACAATCGTACACAAGTTAGGCGAGTATTTCCAGAAAAAAGGAAAATACATGTCTATCGACGAGTACAATAGAGAAACTGATGTTCCCATGAGGGCACAGATTGTAAAGAGAGTTTTTAACTCTTGGAGTAGAATGATGACTTATGTCAAAAGCTACTATCCTAATATTGGAGTAGTTGTAAAAGCACCTGCACCAAAGAAAGTAGTAAAGTCTACTAAAAAGGTGAAGAAAGATGTCGAATAAGATTTTTCACTGGACAAACACATTCAAGTCTCTTGGGGAACAAGCAGATGGAAGTGTTGAAATCAAAGGTTTGGCAAGCACAAACTCTCAAGATAGAGCGGGAGACGTGATTGAGGTTGAGGCATGGACAAAAGGTGGTGTAGATAATTATTTACAAAATCCTATTGTTCTTTACAACCATAATCATGACAAACCAATCGGTAGAGCAAAAGCTGTAAGAACAGTTGATAATGGATTAGAGTTCACTGCGAAAATATCAAAAGCCGCAGGTGAAATCACAGAATTAATTAAAGACGGTGTTTTAGGAGCATTTTCTGTAGGTTTTCGTGTAAAAGATGCAGATCATATACCTGACACTGGTGGATTAAGAATCAAAGATGCTGAACTTTTCGAAGTTTCTGTAGTATCAGTTCCTTGTAACCAGGGAGCAATGTTTTCCTTATCTAAGGGATTTGATAATATGGAAGAATACGAACAGTTTAAGAAATCTTTTATTAAGACTAACTCAGCAGATTCAGTTAAAACTGAAGAAGTTGGGCAGTCTAAAGTGGCGCAAGCCGACATTAAGGAGAATCGCATGAGCGAAGAAATGAAAGCTCCTGAGGGCTTTGACCTTGATGCTTTTGCTAAGGAAGTAGCTGAAAAAGCTGCTACCAAACTAGCAATGCAACAAGCTGAATCAAAAGCAGCTGAAGAGAAAGCAGCTAAGGAAGCTGCTGAAAAGGCTGCTCTAGTAGAAGCTGAGCAAAAAGCACAGATCGAAGCAGAACAGGAAAAGCAAAAAGAAGTTGTTGTATCAGTTATGACTGGTGCAGAAAAACTTATGGGTGACGTTGAAGAAAGATTTAACAAAAAAGGCGAAGAGCTTGAATCTCTTGTTAAAGAACTTCAAACAGAACTTAAAGAAAAATCAGAAGAAATACAACACATCAGAGACTCTAAGAGAGTTTTCTCAGATAGAGGACAATCTGGTGACTGGAGAAAATCTTTTGAGCAAGATATATTAGACGCAAAATTTGCTGGTTTAGCAACTGGTAAAGGTTGGGAAAATACATATTCAAAATCAATTCTTGAGAAAGTAAATCAACATTCAGGTGTTGAAGTTTCTTCAGCAGATTTTGAACAAGTAGTTTCCGCTAACGTAGAAAGAGACATTCAGAACGAATTAGTACTAGCTCCTTTGTTTAGAGAAATTGCTATGAATTCTGCAAGTCAAATTTTACCAATCTTACCTGATGCTGGATACGCTGAGTTTGTTTCACCTGCAGGTACAGGTGCTGGTACATCACCATATGGTAACTTAGAAACCAGAGGTGATACAGTAGGTGCACCATTTACAGGTGTTACAATGACAGAAAGATCACTTTCAACAAACAAGTTGATCTCCAAGTCATTCCTAGGTAACGAAACCGAAGAAGATGCAATTATTCCAATACTTCCTCTATTAAGAGAGTCCATGGTTAGATCACATGCAAGAGGTATTGAAAATGCTATTCTTTTAGGAAACCACGCAGACGGCGCATATACATCAGGAATTTTTGATGGATTGCTACAACAAGCACAAGCTGACTCAGACTTTACTGATGACGTTGGTACAGGTTCACCTGCATCATTCTCATCTTCAGATAAAGTTTTAGCTTCTGACTTGCTCGAAATGAGAAAAAATATGGGTAAATATGGTGTAAATCCAAATGAAGTAGTTTATCTAGTTTCACAAGATGCATACTATAATTTACTAGAAGATGCTGAGTTCCAAGATGCTAACCTAGTTGGCGATATGGCAACAAAGCTAAGTGGTGAAATCGGACAGGTGTTCGGATCAAGAGTTATTCTTTGTGACGAATTCCCATCAAAAGCAGCTGAAAAGTTTGCTGCAGTAGCGGTTTACCCAAGAAACTACGTAATCCCAAGATTAAGAGGTGTTACAATCGAGTCTGACTACGACGTAGAGAATCAAAGAAGAGTTCTTGTGGCTTCACAAAGAATCGGCTTTGCAGACATTATCGAAGGTGCAACTTCAAAATGGGGCTTTAAATACGACGCTTAATTAGCGTAGCGGCTTGAGGGGAGCCTATCCCCTCACTTTTTTCAAACTATGGCAAATTTAATAACAGTACAAGAATTCAAAGATGCAGAGGGCATGAGAGGCGACAATAATGACGATCGTCTTGCTATTTTAGTGCCTCAAATTTCTGATCTTGCAAAGAAATATTGTGGAACAAGTTTTATAGATTTTTATTCATCTACGAAAACAGAAACATTCAATATCAGTGATAATTATACCAGTTTTGTTGTTATGAGTGAAACACCTATTACATCGGTAACATCAGTTAAAGAACGTGATAATCCGACTTCTAGTTATGAAACACTAACAAACAATACTGATTATTATATTGATACTGCGAGTGATTCTATTTTTAGAGTAGACTCAGATGGTAATCGAAAAGCTTTTAAGAAAGGATTTGGAGCAGTTGAAGTTGTGTATAATGCAGGATATTCAGCAACTCCTTCCGACCTTAAATTAGCACTCTTTGATTTAGTAAAATACTATTTGAAAGATGAACACAAGCAGAGAATGACACTTGGTGGAGCAACTGTGCAAAATCAAGGTTCTGCAGGCTTAAGAACAAGTACTGATTTTCCTGACCATATCAAACGAGTACTTGACTTATATCGAGTAATCATCTAGTGGCAATAGAAAATATTCATCGACATTTTTTAGATATTATAAGAGCAGATCAAAGGTCTGCCGATGAATTAGCAAATATATTTGCTCATAAATTAGAATTTCCTAAAAATGAGTGTATAGATGTTATTTATAACAGTACAGTAAAATCATTAAAAAGTGTAGGAATTTTTTCTACAAATAGAGTAAATAAAAAAGACCCTTCAAAAACTGTAAAAATGAGTGCATTTGAATTATCAAAAGAAGATGCGGCTGATTATAAAAAAACATTAGAAGATTTAGCTTTATTTGCTTATAATAAAGTATTTACTACCAAAAATATTAAAAAAACTTATAAAAAATATTTTGGTAATGATATATCTGTGGATTCAGAGGGTAATATATCTTTTCCTCAAGGAGTTTATGGTAGACCAAAAAAAGGAAGCGCAGATAGAAGACTTAGACACGATGCACAAAAAGACCTTGCTGTTCAAGGAGTTAAAATAGTACTAAAAAACTTTATTCCTGAATTTAAAGAAACAGTCAAAAACAAAGGAAAATTTTATGTTGGTAGACATGGAAGCATGCAAAATGAAGCAAAAGTTAAAAGATTTAAAAAATTAAAAAAGAAAGATAAAATTAAAACTCGAGCAGTTGATTCTCACTCTACAATGGGAAATGATACTACTACTGCACTTCTAAATGCATTATTAAACTTAGAAACCGCAGTAGATCAAAAAATTGCTCCAATAGTATCTCAAATAGTAGATAAAGATAATATTATTGCTACTACTAGAAATGAAATGCTTAAAATTTTTTCTGAGTTTAAGATAGGCAATCAAAAAATTACTGATATAGTTGCACAAAGAGCTGAAGGCACAGAAGTAAAAGATTTAATTACTGTTACTTTAGAATATGGTACTGATAAATTAAATCGAAGTATGAGTAAAAAAGATAGAGATGGAATTTCTAAAAGATTAGATGAAATTGCTCAAAATCAATTAGAAAAGTTAGCAAATACTAATTTAAATAAAACTAATAAAAGATATAGAGATTTAAAAGGAAGTAAAACTTTTGGTGAAAGATTAGAAGACGGGGCTTTAAATACTACTATCAGTATGGTTGAAGGAGTAGAACGAATTTCTAAACTTTTAAAAGGTGTAAAAGTAACAAGTGGTACAAAAGCAAGAGCAAAGAAAAAACAGACTAGTGAAAAAACAAGCAAGGGCACTGTTTATAATAGAAAACGCAGTACTAAAAATACTAAAAAAGCAAAAGGAGCAGGAGTTAGAGAAAGAATAGCAGCAACAGGAGTTTATAATCCAAGAACTGCAGCAAGTGATACTTCTTTAGGTAATTTGATGAATATGATACAAAAAGCATTACCAAGACATTTAAAAAATAATATGGAACCACCTGCTTTACAATATAGAGGAATAGGTAATCCAAAACAAGGTACTGGACCTTTTAATACTGGTGTCAGAATAACAAGTGTTAAAAATAATAAAAAAGTACCTGGTGGAATAAATGTAAACTATACTTATGAAAAATATCCTTATCAAACATTTGAACCAGGATTTAAACAAGGCGATCCTTTTAGAGA
>Ga0181591_10001361_pt1 | contig 20790 bp, 15 predicted proteins | sample 071ome_33_FD_133757 | JGI IMG/M metagenome (GOLD analysis project Ga0181591, IMG submission 133757) | Coastal salt marsh microbial communities from the Groves Creek Marsh, Skidaway Island, Georgia - 071412AT metaG (megahit assembly) | ecosystem: Environmental > Aquatic > Marine > Intertidal...
AACATCGCGCTGCCGGAGTTTCCCTTTGAGATTACACTGGATGACTCCATGGCAATGATTGCCAATATGACGCTGTCATCGGCACAGGAAGTTATCGTCGGCGCACGCCTGTCACGCTCCGGCCAGGCTACCGCCCAGTCAGGAGATATCCAGGCGGTTTCCGAGCCGTTTGCGCTGGCAGAACAGGATGAACCTGTCATGCTAACCATCAAGGACATTGTGCCTTAAAGCTGCTGGTAAACTGTCGACATAGACAATTGCCGTAACTAGCTGTCATACACAGCTCCCGAAACACTCTGGAACAAGGACCCTTGCCCGCCCATGGCAGTTGGTAAATTCGCTTCATTGCGCTCCGCTTTTTCCAATCGCAACTATGCGATATACATGGGTGGCAACAGCATTTCCCTGATCGGATTCTGGATGCAGCGCCTGGCGGTGTCCTGGCTGGCCTGGCTGATTTCCGAGTCGGAGTTCTGGGTGGGCGTGATTGCCTTCGTCGACCTGGCACCCATGATTATCGTCACCCCGTTGTTTGGTGTGTGGGCTGACCGCTTCGACCGCAAGACGATGGCAGTAATGGCCCAGGTACTGATGATGGTGCAGGCATTCGTGCTGTTCTTCCTGGTCTGGTTTGACATGCTCACCATCGGCCTGTTGTTCACACTGGCCATGACAGAAGGCATTCTGCAGGCAGCCTACCAGCCAATTCGTTTGTCCATAATTCCCAACCTGGTGCGCAAGGATGACCTGGTGGCTGCTGCTGCATTTACCGCGGTAGCCTTCAACGTGGCCCGTTGCCTCGGGCCGGCCCTGGCCGGTATGGTGATTGCCCTGACCAGCCCTGCTGTGGCCATCCTGTTCAATGCACTGAGTTACCTGATGATTGTCATCGCCTGGAAGTTCATCAAGCTGCCGATACGTGAGAAACGCACGGAGAAAAAATCCTTTGTTCGCGATATTCGTGATGGCTTTAATTATGTTGTTGAAAAAGAGGCGCTGTTATCCCTGTTCATTCTGCTGACAGTTGTTTCATTGTTTATTCGACCGGTGGCCTTCATGCTGTCGGCCTTTGTCGGTGCCGTGTTTGAGTCAGGGGAATTGACGCTGGCGTTGTTCACCTCGGCCATGGGGCTGGGCGCGGTACTGGCAGGGCTGAAATTGTCCATGGTGGGTAAAACCCATGGCCTGGTACGCGAGATATTGCTGACGACCCTGGTGGCTGTTTTCTGCCTGGCCGGTTTTGCATCCATTAAAACGATCTGGCTGGCCACAGTCCTGATGTTCATTTTCGGTTATGCCATCACTATTGGCAGCGTTGCCGGTCAAACCCTGGTCCAGAACAGCATCGATGATGACATGCGAGGACGTGTTCTGAGCCTGTGGGCCGCATTCACCCGGGGTGCCCCGGCGCTTGGCGTGCTGCTGATCGGTTGGCTGGCGAATCTGTTTGGCCTGATGCTGCCCAATATCCTTGCCGCGTTATGCTGTTTTATCTGCCTGTTATTGATGATGGGCAAGCGGCGGGAAATGCGCGCATTCTTTGAACAGTGAGACTCGACAGCAGGCAGGTGGTTTTGTGTATCATGTGGCGGGTCTGCACACGGAGTCAAACTATGCGAATCAAGCGGCAATGTACTGGCTGGTCCAGCTTCCTGGCCCTGTTGTTTCTATCCTGTCTGCACTTGTTGGCAGCCCCTGTGGCCATGGCCCAGCAATGGCAAGTGGGTATGACAAGCCAGGGCACACCTATTACAGCAACAGGTTACCAGGTTGATGATCAGCCCCGTCCCACGGTGGTCATGATTGGCGGCCTGGATGGCCAGTCCCGTTCCACTGACAGGGTCCTGGCCGAGTACCGTCGTTATCTTGCCCGTCCCAAAAGCGAGCAACCGGTCAACCTGATTCTGGTTGCCAATGCCAATCCCGAAGGGGAGTTCCTGCAGTTTCCTCCCCAGGGCAGGGCATACCAGGATGATCCCGTCTCATTTGCACTCTGGCGCTGGCTGGGTGTGCATGGACCGGATCTCGTACTGATTGAAAGCGAACGTGACTTTGAGCTGGCAGATTCACTCAGCAACCGCATTGTTGCCGGTGTGGGGTATGTGCCTGCACTGCATTTGTACGACGAACCCGAAGAGTTGGCCATGATCATGGCCGAGCTGGGTAACCTGCCCGTATCTCCGGCCCATGAAATGCTTGATCGTCGCCTGTCACGTTCACCCACTGAATTCGCCGAGCAGCTGGCCAGTCACTACGGGCATGATTTTTCCTGGCCGGTCTATATACCGGGTATGGCGCTGATCTCCCGTATGCGCCTGGGATACCTGGAAGATGTTGCCGATGTGATCAGCCCTCATGTCAACGGGCCGGCCATCGATATCAATTCCTCACTGGTTACCGCGGGCCACCTGGTGTTTGCAGAAATGGCTGAACGTACGGGTAACCTGGCCTACCTTGATCTGGCCAGGCGTGCTGCCGATATGGGATTTGATGGCCAGGGTAATATGCTGGAGGCCATGCCCATGCATGGCGAGATGAGCGATGCCTATTTCATGGCGACGCCACTGGTGGCGAAAGTCGGCAAGCTGACCGGGGACAACCGGTATTATGACCTGGCTCTTCAGCATATTCGTACCATGGAACAGCTGGTGCACCGACCCGATGGCCTTTACCGTCACTCACCTTTAACCGATGCTGCCTGGAGCCGCGCCAATGCTTTTCCGGCACTGGGCATGGCGCTGGCGTTAAGCGAGATTCCCGAAGATTATTCCGGCTTTGACGAGTTGAAAGCTATCTTTACCGGTCATATCGACGCCTTGCTCGAGTACCAGGATATGGATGGCATGTGGCATGTTGTTATCGATGAGCCAGGTTCCTATGCAGAACTCAGTGCCACCGCGATGATAGGGACAGCTATTTTACGTGGTATCAGGCGCCAGTGGCTGGATGACAGTTATATGCCGGTGGTGCAAAAGGCCTGGCAGGGCGTTTTGATGCGCAGCAGTCCGGAGGGGTATTTTGTGAATGTCTGTGAATCCACGAACAAGCAGGATTCACTGGAGAAATATCTGAACCGCGAGGCCCTGATGGGCCCTGATGACAGGGCCGGGGGAATGCTGATGTTTTTTGCTACTGAAATGGCAGGCTTGCAATAAGCCGTATTCTTAGAGGCTCAATTTGCCCTTGGCCTTGTTGACGAACTTGGCCAGCGTTTCCACCAGGGTTTCATTCTTGTAATCGGCAAATTCACCGGCATTCATGAACATGCCGTGTTCCTCGCAGACTTCATACTGGATATGCTGCTGGTCAGGATCGTTGACTGAATCCATGGTGTTGCCGCAACGTGGGCAGTTCACTTCAGTATTGGCATTATGCTCTTTGCCAACCATGGGATCACCGCTGTCGAGGAAGTCGGACATCCAGTCGCCTTTGAGGATTTCAGCCTCACCCTTGTCAAACCAGATGCCGCCGCACTGCGTGCACTTGTCAATGATCACTGCACCCTGCAGGGTGGTTGTGGAATGTTCCTGCATTTCGCCATTACATTTTGGGCAATCCATCAAAATCTCCTAACCAGTTACGAACTTTGCGAAAAGAACATTTAAAGTATAAAGAAAGGGATGAGTAAACCACTTTGTTTGCCGTTTCCGAATTGCCCCGAATCCAGGAGATTTGCTTATCCGGGAAACTAGCGATTATAACTGCCGATTGCCATTTCAAGGCGCAGGAAAATATAGGGCGTTCCTTCCCGGGCAAGAGCATAGGCATCCTTGCGCCAGGTGTACCCGGGTTCCAGTTCCAGGTACAGCCATTCACGGTAAATATTCCTGCGCATACGTACACCCAGATCGTAACTGGAGACATAACCGGGACTGGTGACACCATTGACGCGGCCATACCAGGACACTGCTGTTTCGTTGGAGCGAAGCTGCAGGTATTCCAGGGACGAGGTATATTCCGCACCGGTGTAGGTTTCCTCGAAGCGCACGTCATTGGTCCAGCGCACGAGCCCCTCATTGGCCAGCACGTGGTCCAGCTGGTAGCGGGAAAATGACCCAAAGCCTTTGCCGTCCTTGAAATACAGGGATTGGGTGAAACGGTTGTTGGTACGACTATCTGAATCCTGTTCATAACGATAACGCGCGCTGATCCGGCCTTTCAGGTTGGAACGCATGCCAACACGAAAAAACAGCCGGTGCCGGCTCTGTTCGGTCAGGTCGAATTCAAGATTCATTCGTGTGGTGTTCTGCTCTGAAACAGAGGCGGCGTTTTGCGTGTAGTAATTGGTGCCATCACCATCTTCCTCCGAGAAAATCAGGCTGATGCGCTCGTTGATTCGGGGCAGATGAACCTTGCCCCTGAGTCTCACACCGGTGTCAAAATCATCAATATCATTCCATGACTGGATGGTGGTCAGGCGTAGCGAGGAATATGCGGCCTCGATGTCACTGCGCTGGACGCCGAAAAAACGGTCCATGCGCATGGCCAGGCCATTGGCAGAATTCGAGGCGATAGACTGGGTCTGGTCAAGCCAGCCCAGGCCGAAAACCGCAGGTTCCTCTTGTTCCATTTCAGCCACAGGGGGGGGGTACCACCGGTTCGTTGCTACCGGAATCAGCAGCACCAAAAGCAGGAAAAGACAGGAGCAGGGTCGCGGTCAGCAGCAGGCGGTGCCTGGCAGCCGCCAACGGAAAAAGTGGAGAGGGCATGACAGCACTGTAATACAGGTGCTTTCCCGGGCACAATACCGGTATAGGAAAAACCAATAACTGATTGAAATCAATACACTATATCTGGATTACAGCGGGCTTACACAGTACCATAGCCACCTGTATTTTCTGTCCCGGTTAAGGGCGGGAAAACTCCAGAATTCCTGCATAATGTCTTAAGGAAAACCGGGCATGACATTACTGTATATTGCTTAATAAACAACAAGTTATTTGATAAACCTAGAAATATTCTCGGTATTTTTCAGAGATTGTGAACACGCGAATTTATTGTTCCCGGGCCTGTCTAAGTTAACAGGCGAGACCTTAATTCGACCAAAGGTCGACAGAACCAGATTATGAATGCATTCAAACGAATATTTTTACTCACCATTCTGCTGTATACCGCAACGCTGGTCTTTTCCCAGAACGGACGCGCTGCAGAGAATTTCACCAGCACGGAAGTGGCCGATGACATCTATGTCGTCACTGGTCCGGCCGGCAACACCATGGTGGCGGCTGATGAGGACGGCTTGATCCTTGTTGACGGTGTGCCTGCGCAATACGCCGATGAGTACCTGGCTTTTGTCGAGGACGTCACCGGCATCGAGCATGTCAAAACCCTGATCCTGAGCCACTGGCATCCGGAGGTCACTGGCCTGAATGCCATTCTTGGTCCGCAGGGCGTGGAGATTATTGCCCACGAAAACACCCGGCAGTGGCTGGGCACCACTATCCGTGAGCGTGGCGAGACCGTTATCCACAGTCCGATGCCTGACAATACCCTGCCAAACCGCACCTTTTACTGGGGCGAACTCGACGTGCCCTTCGGCAATGATGTGATCCAGGTCGGTTACCTGCTCCAGTCACATACTGACGGTGATATCTACGCCTGGGTGAAGGGGGCTGACGTGCTGTATACGGGGCCGGTTATCCGGACGGACAGCTGGGCTACCGTTGATGAAACCACCAACGGTTTTATCGGGGGTATTACCGATGCCTATGATGCCTTGTCCCGCATTGTTACCGAGGACACGGTGGTGGTGCCTGCCAGCGGCAGTGTTATCGGCAAGGTTGAATTTGAAGAGCTCAATGCCATGTATACCGCATTGAAAGCTGACATGGTGTCCCTGCTCAGGCAAAGTTTCGGGCCCGACGAAGTTCTCGAGGCAAACCCGGCCCAGGGACTCAAGCCCCAGTGGGGGGATGCATCAGCCTTCCTGGACGAAGGTTTTCGCAGTTTTTACGGTCACCTGCGCAACGGACGCCAGATTGGCGGCGGTTTTCCCTGATTGGCAGGCAACGATTAATTCACGTAGTTAAACGGCAGATCAACAATGCAAAACGTAGTAAAGACAATATTCAGTGCGACAGTGTCAGGCATCCTGATGCTGCCGGCAGCAGGTGTGTTTGCGGCTGCTTCTGAAGAGTCGGAGGCCATTGCCCATTCCTTTGGTCGCTTCAACGAAGCTGACGAGTATTTCGGCTACCTGGAACAGAATTGCATGGATTGCCATAACTTCGAGGACTGGGCAGGCAGTATTGCCTTTGACCTGATGTCCCCCGAGGAAGTGGCTGACAATATCGAGACCTGGGAGAAGGTCGTTCTGAAACTTCGCGGCCGACTGATGCCGCCTGCCGGTGCCGATCGTCCCGATAACGAATCCACAGATGAATTTGTCGCCTGGATGGAAAGTTTTCTCGACCATGCCGGTGACCAGGAAAAGCATGTGGGTCATGTCGGCATCCATCGCCTGAACCGTAAGGAATATGCCAATGCGGTGCGTGATCTGCTGGGTATAGAAGTGGACGGACAGGCACTGCTGCCACTTGATGATTCCGTTGAAGGTTTTGACAACGTAGCTGATGCGCTGCGTATGTCACCGGCATTCCTGGAGCAGTCACTGAACTCTGCCCGTATCGTGGCGCAACAGGCTATCGGTAACCCCGATGCCCGCACCGGTGGGACTACCTATTCAGCCCGCGGCATCAACCAGTACGTGCACCAGCAGGGTTTGCCCCTGGGTACACGTGGCGGCATGGTCGTGGAACATACTTTTCCGGCAGACGGTGAATACCATCTCAACATCGGTGACCTGGTAACCAGGCTCTGGGAGTTCAACCAGGAGTTCACCCATACAGTGATTGCCACCTATGACGGTGAAAAATTCTTTGAAATGGATATTGGCGGGGCAGATGACCTCAAGGCCATGGACCAGATCGGTGACCCGGCCGTGGATGCCATCAACAGCAAGCTGAAGAACATTCCGTTTATTGCCGAGGCAGGCCCCCACAAGGTGGCAGTAACTTTCCGTCATCGCTCCTTTGCCGAGTACGAAGGGCGCCTTCACCGGATGTCGCCATCAGCTGTCGGTGAAAATGTTATCGGACTGAACTCCTTTGAAATCCAGGGGCCATTCAATCCGGCCGGCATTAGCCCGACACCCGCGCGCAACAAGATATTTACCTGTTATCCGGGCAGCAAGACAGAAGAGGCTGCGTGTGCACAACAGATTCTTTCCGGTGTGGCACGCAAGGCCTTCCGTGGCGAGGTCACCGACAGTGACCTCAATACCCTGATGCGCGTATTCGAACCAGCCAACAGTGAGCTGAATTTTGACATGGGTATTCGCCGCGCCCTGACAGCGATTATTGCCAGCCCGAAATTCCTGTACCGCATCGAAGAGCTACCTGATGGTGCCGCGCCGGGATCGATCTACCAGCTGACCGACTATGAACTGGCCTCCAGGTTGTCATTTTTCCTCTGGAGCAGTATTCCTGACGAGGAACTGCTGAGCCTGGCAGATGAAGGCACCCTGTCTGAACCGGATGTACTTTCAGAGCAGGTGTTACGCATGTTGCAGGACCCTCGGGCTGAAACCCTGGCTTCCAACTTTGCCTACCAGTGGCTGAATATGAGCGGACTGGACGAGATCGATCCTGATCCGGCCATTTTCAATGATATTGATTTCGGTATTCGTGACCTGTTCAAGAAAGAGATTGAACTGCTGGTTCAGGATATCTTTCTGAATAATCGCGATGTTACCGAGTTGCTCAGTGCAGACTATACCTACATGAATGAGCGCCTGGCCCTGCACTATGGTGACCAGACCGTGAAAGGCGACAATTTCCGCAAGGTGCCTGTGCGCGATTCACGCCGTTATGGCTTGCTTGGCAAGGGCGGTGTGCTGATGGTCTCCGCCTATCCGGACCGCACATCCCCGGTGTTACGTGGTGCTTACGTGCTTGAGCATATCACCGGCACGCCACCACCGACGCCGCCACCGAATGTGGAAGCGCTCTCGGAAAACAAGGCCGGGGAATTGCCCAAGACTGTTCGGGCGCGACTGGAAGCGCATCGCGAAAATCCCAGCTGCCAGGGCTGTCACGGCATTATCGACCCGCTCGGATTTGCGCTGGAAGGTTTCGATGCCGTGGGCCGTAATCGCGAGATTGATCGCATGGTAGGCACAGCCATAGATACCTACGGTGTGCTGCCCGATGGCACTGCCATTGCCGGCGTGCATGATTTGCGCGCAGCCCTGCTGGAAAGGCCGACACTGTTTGTCCAGAACCTGGTGGAAAAACTGATGCTGTATGCATTGGGCCGTCCCATCGAGGCGGAAGACATGCCCGCCATCAGGCAAATTGTTGCTGATGCACAGGCAGAGAATTTTGAATTTTTCACCATCGTTCAGGGCATCGTCAGTACCGACCAGTTCAAATACAAGCAGGCACCGGTACTGGTGGAAGAAAATACTGACCTGGCGCAGAATTGACCTGCGTATAACGACAAGAAACAGACACGAGACTGACATAAGACAATCGAACAATAACCGGAAAAGCTTGAGTAACCTCAGGGAGAATCCCATGTTTATTACCAGGAAACATTTATCACGACGCAAGGTGCTGAAAGGGGCAGGGGCCAGTATTGCACTGCCCATGCTGGATGCCATGATCCCGGCTGCCAGCGCCCAGGCTGCGCCCAAACTGAGGCTTGGCTTTGTCTACATTCCCCATGGCGCGGTGTACAACAGCTGGACACCTGCCACTACCGGGTCGAATTTTGAAATGAGCCAGATCCTGGCTTCCCTGGCTGACTACAAGAGCCAGATGACCGTGGTCAGTGACCTGCGTAATAAACCTGCCGAAAGTCCGGATCCTCACGCCATTACCGCGGGAACCTGGTTGCGTTGTGTGGCCCCTGAAGGCACCAATGATCCGGAAGATGGTGTCAGCGCCGACCAGATTGCTGCCCGCTTCCTTGGCGGTGAAACGCCTTTCCCGTCGCTGGAGCTTTCAACCAATGGGGCCAATGGGGGCAGTTACTCCTCCACGATTGCTTTTCGAACGCCGACTCAGCCCTTGCCGATGGAGCACAATCCGCGCAAGCTATATTTCCGCATGTTCGGGCAGGGTGATACCGCCGAAGAGCGCGAGGCCATTGCCAACGAAACCAACTCCTTGCTGGACCTGGTCATGGATGATGCTGCCTCATTGAACCGGGAGCTGGGTGCCAGCGACCGTGTCCTGATGGGGGAGTACCTGGAATCCGTGCGCGAAATTGAACTGCAGATGCAGAAACTGGCCGAGCAGGACCTGTCCCACATGGATATTCCCGATGCGCCGGTTGGTGTGCCCGGTAATTTCCCTGCGCATCTTGATCTCATGTACGACTTGATGGCCCTGGCTTACCAGGCTGACCTGACACGTGTCGCCACCTTCATGACAGACCGTGAAGTCAGCATGAGAACCTATAATCATATCGGCATTTCAGATGCCTTCCATCCGCTGTCACATCACCAGGATGATCCCGCCAAGCTGGATCGCCTGAGTCGCGTCCAGGCCTGGTATGCCTCCTCCTTTGCCCGGTTTATCGACAAGCTGGCGGCCATGCCGGACACCGAAGGCAGTGTGCTGGACAACTCCATGATTCTCTATGGCAGCTGCATGGCCAACAGTAACCTGCATAACAATGACAAGGTGCCTTCAGTGATCCTGGGTAACGCCTGTGGCCGCGTGAAGGGCGGCCAGCATCTGAAGTATGCGCAGGATACGCCGCTTGCCAACCTGATGTTTACCATTCTGGACCGCGCCGGGGTTGAGCTGGATCACTTTGGTGACAGCACTGGCCTGTTGTCGGAAATCTGAGTCCACCTTGAGAAGGCCTGACATGTCACATTTTCTGCTTCGTTCGTTCGTCACCCTGAGCCTGCTGTTTTCAGCACTTGGCGTCATGGCGGCTGATGACACCCTGGTATCCGCAGCGGAACAACAACAGTTTGACCGCGCCATATCGATGGTGGATGCCGGTGCCGACGTCAACAGGCGTTCAGTAGACGGTACCACGGCCTTGCACTGGGCTGCCTATTACGGTGAAACCGCACTGGCCAGTCGGCTGCTCCGGGCAGAAGCCGATCCGGATGTGCGTAACGACTATGGCTCAACTCCCCTCGGGGAAGCCGCAGCCAAGGGTGACATGGACATGATCGAACTGCTGCTGGATGCCGGTGCAGACGTGGAATCGGAAAACCAGGAAGGCCAGACAGCACTGATGGCGGTAGCCCGTACCGGCAATGTGGAAGCAGCCGAATTGTTACTGGACGCCGGGGCTGACGTGAATGAGGTTGAAAGCTGGGGCGGGCAGACTGCCTTGCATTGGGCTGCTGCAAGAAAGCAGCCGGAAATGATTGAGTTCCTCATTGCCAATGGCGCTACCGTGGATGTGCGTGGCATTGATCGTAACTGGGAACGCCATGTAACCTCAGAACCCCGCATGAAGGATATGAAAACCGGCGGACTGACGCCGCTGCATTATGCCATTCGTGAAAATTGCCTGGAATGCGTTGATGCCTTGCTGGATGCCGGTGCGGATATCAACAAGCCTGATCCGGACAATGTCTCACCATTGATACTGGCACTGGTCAATATGCGTTATGACATTGCCATGCTGCTGATAGAGCGTGGTGCCGATATCAACCAGTGGGATTATTTTGGTCGTACACCCCTGTATGCGGCTGTTGATACCCACCTGCTACCGGGGCGCAGTAACCGGGGTGACCTGCCTTCTACGGATAAGCATTCCGCGCTGGATGTTGCCCGCCTGTTGCTGGAAAAAGGCGCCAATCCCGACCTGAGCCTGAAACTGTACCCACCTGCCAGGGAAATCGTTTATGACCGTGGCAATGACTTCAATATCATGAATACCGGGGCGACGCCCATTCAGCACGCCTCCTATATCGGTGATATCGAGATGATGAAGCTCTTGCTGGAATACGATGCCAACTGGAAGCAGCCCAATGTCTTTGGGGTGACTCCCATGATTGCCCTGACGAGCAAGTCCACCAATGAAAATACCCGTGGTTCCCTGAAAACAGAGCTGGATGTCATGCGGGGCCTGGACGTGCTGATGAGCGTAGGGGCTGATATCAATCAACAGGGCGGTGCCCGGGGTGAAACACCGCTGCATACCAGTGCCCGCAGAAACTGGCAGAACGTGGTGACTTTCCTGGTGGAAAACGGTGCCGACCTTTATGCCAGGGACAACAATGGCCTGATCCCGCTTGACTATGCCACGGGCAAGGCAGACAGCCAGTCACTGGGGGCCTTCGATGTTATTGGCGAGCTGCCCGAAATGGCGGCCTTGATCAGGGACCTGATGGAAGAGCATCCCGAGTGAATTTCAGGACCAATTTCTTATTGCCAGTGAAAGGGGTCGCCATTGCGACCCCTTTTTTGATGGGTACCCACCATGATTGACCAGAACTGCCTGCAGCCAATTCCGCTGGTTTTTGATGAATGCCTGGATGCTATGGCCGCCGGGCTGGAGCAGGACGGCTATGTCGTGGTGGAAAACCTGTTACCGGCGGAATTACTGCGAGGTTTACTCAGGCATTTCAAATCCATGGATGATGAGCAGTTCAGCAGGGCGGGCATCGGGCGTGAAGCCGATTACCAGGTCAATGGTTTTGTCCGTACAGACGAAATCCACTGGCTTGATGGTACGCATCCCCTGACCGCGGAATACCTGCAGTGGATGGATCGTCTCAGGGTGGGCCTGAATCGCCGCCTTTTCCTCGGCCTGTTTGATTACGAATGCCACTATGCGTGGTACCCCCAGGGTGCCTATTACAAGACCCATCTCGATACATTCGCCGGCACAGATACGCGGGTTGTTTCAAGTGTGTTGTACCTGAATCCGGCATGGCAACCCGGGGATGGCGGTGAGTTGCTGATATACAGGCCAGACCAGGGTGCGCTGCTGGAGAAAGTGGAGCCGGTGTTTGGCCGCCTGGTCCTGTTTCTCAGTGCCGAGTTTCCCCATGAAGTGCTGCCGGTCAACACGCCGCGGTATTCACTGACAGGCTGGTTCAGGAAGAACAACTCCCTGGTCGACAGTATCGACCCTGCACGTTAGCCATGATTCATGCTGGCTGCTTCAGGTAGCAGGTGAATGCCTCGCTGATTCCCTTTATTATCAGTGCTGAGCCAAACACCGGGGGAAAAGCCATGTTCATGAAAAAACCAATGCACTTTATCGCCAGCCTGATGGCAGGCCTGATTTTATCTGTGAATGTGAGCGCCCAGCCGGACAGGAGCAGGGCCGTCCTGGTTGAAGCGGCCGAGGCGCTGGGTGGCCTGGAAGTCCTGCAAGGGCTGGACAACTTTGTCCTGACCGGATTTGGTCAGCGTTATTCCACCAACGGCAATCTCAGTCCCGATCCCAATGCGCCGCCGAAATGGCAGTCCGTGACCGATGCCAGGCGTTATTTTGACCTGGGCAAAAACCGGGCGCTGAACCAGGAACGCAACAGTTTCCAGTATCCGCTGGCGGCTTCTTTTGGCCATACCTGGGCACTCAATAACACAGTCCAGGAACGGGCAGACATGCTGGATCATCCAGTCACGGCTGTGCTGGCCGCACTGGATTCAGGCAGTTCACTGGGTCCGGTAACCACCGAGGACGGTTACACAGTGGTCCAGTTTTCCCTGGCCGGGGGCACACCTTTCTGGCTGGCACTGGATCCGATCACACACAGGCCTTACTGGGTCAGGCGTATCACCGGGGACCACACCCTGGGGGATGTCAGCCAGACCACGTATTTCACCGGTTACGTGCCCTATGAAGGTGTTGAAATGCCCCTTGGCATCATGACCCGGATAGACTGGCGTGACCAGGTGACTTACATGCTGCAGGTGGATTCATACCGGGTCAATGTACCGGACCTGCCGGAGATGCCGTTGCCAGCCCGGGACAACGGGCCGGAAGATGCCGCGATTGAAGTGGAAGTCACGGCATTGTCGGACGGTGTCTGGGATGTCCGTATTCCAGGAAACGGGCGTGGTGGTGATGGCGGAGCAGTCATCGAGTTTGCAGATCACCTGGTGATGTTTGAACCTTATGGTGACGGGCCCTTGACGCTGGCACGTATCGATGCGGCCAACGAACTGGTGCCGGGCAAACAGGTCACGGCAATTATCACGACACATCACCATGGCGATCATGCCGGCGGCGTTCGTGCGGCGGTATCCCGGGGCATCACGATTATTGGTGAACGCGAAACCGGCGCTTTTTACGAGGAGTGGGTCAACCGCTCTGCAATCAATTTTCCTGACGCCCTGGCGCGCAATCCACAAGCGCTGCAATTCATGCCCGTGGATGATGTGCTTGTGCTGGAAGATGAGTTAAGGCGACTTGAAATCTACCAGGTGGTCGGTCATGCCCATATGGGCAATGCGGTGTTTGCCTACCTGCCGGAAGAACGTTTCCTGATGGAAGGTGACCTGGGTGATGTGAACTGGGAATGGCACTGGTGGGCAGGTGCCCTGCAGGCCAACATGGATTACTACAACCTGGACCCGGTCCTGAATATACCGGTTCATGGCGAGCCGCTGCCTATCAATGAAACGCTTTCCTACCATCAGCAACAGGCCGAGGCTGCGATGGGGGTTTGTCGCAACAACCAGGCCACTGGCATGCCTTTCTTTGGCTGCCCGGTAAAATACGATGCCGAAGGGGCAGTACCCATCGCGCAGTGAAGAAAATTCAATCAAGGTATTGGCAAGGGGAAACATGATGAAACGAAGAGCATGCAAGTTGGCAGGGTGGGCTCTGGGGTTCCTGGTTACAGGGTCGCTTGTTGCACAGTCACCTGATCCGGAAGCTTACAGGCAGCGTTCCATGCAGTGGAGCGACAGGATGAATGCCAATGGCCTGTCAGAAGATTTTCGAGGAATTACCACTGATGGCAGTGTTGAGCCCGGCCTGTTTGAAATTCGTTCGACAGGTATTTCCACGGCACCGGTCAGTGAAGCGGCGCAGGCGTTCCTGGCGACCCTGAACCAGGACCAGCAGGAGCGTATCAGTTTTGATATTGATGCCGATGAATGGCGCAAATGGGCCAACCAGCATATCTATTATCGTGACGGTATTTCCTTTGAAGAGATGAACAATACGCAACGGGAAGCAGCGCTGGCCTTGCTGGCTGAATCCCTGAGTGCCAGGGGCCTTGCCCTGTCCCAGGACATCATGCACCTGAATACCACCCTGGGAGAGCTTAACGGGGACAATTTTGTCGAGTATGGCGAAGGCAAGTACTGGCTTACGCTCATGGGTGAGCCGTCCACTACTGAACCCTGGGGCTGGCAACTGGACGGCCACCACCTGAACCTGAATTACTTTGTCATGGGCGACCAGGTTGTCATGACCCCGACTTTTTGGGGTTCTGAGCCTGCCGTAGCCACAACGGGAAAATATGCCGGAACGGCCATCATGGAAGACGAACAGCGATACGGCCTGGCCATGATCAATACACTGAATACCGGGCAGCGCGGACAAGCCATCATCGAGACGCGTAAAACCGGTAACAACATCATGACCCAGGCGTTCAGTGATAATGTCGTCCTGGATTATGCCGGGATCAGGGTGTCTGAATTCAGCGCAGCGCAGAAGCAGCAACTCATGCGTCTGATCGGTATTTACATTGGCAATATGCGCGAGCAGCACCAGGGCATCCGTATGGCAGAAATTGAAGAGCACCTGGATGACACCAGGTTTGCATGGGTGGGTGAGACTGAGGAAGATTCGGTGTTTTATTATCGTATACAGAGCCCTGTCGTGTTGATTGAGTTTGATCACGAGACCCCGGTGGGGCTGACCCAATTGTATGAACGCGGCGTGCCCTACAAGGAACATATTCATTCCATTGTGCGTACGCCCAACGGTAATGATTATGGCAAGGACCTGTTGCGGCAGCATTACATGGCCCATCCCCATTAATCGGCCAAGCGAGTTTGCCGGGACAGAATCCCGTATACTAGGCTCGTAACCCCCGGATTATTTTTCAAGTAGTAAGAGGCACAATCATGGATATCATCATCAAGCGCAGAAACCTGCTCAAGGCACTGGCGGCAACGCCTATGCTGGCCACCCGTGTCCAGGCCGCCCAGTCAGAAGGGCTTGGCCCCAGGCAAGGCAAGCTCAAACAGAGTGTCATGCCCCAGGTGTGGACCGGCACCGAGTTCACACTGGAAGAACGCTGCGAAATTCTGTCCCTGATGGGTTTTGCCGGAATGGACCTGCCGCAGCCGGACCAGGTGCCTGTACTGCAGGACTTTGGCCTGTCCCCGACCCTGATGACGGCTCGTTCCGGAACCTCATTCCAGAATGGCGTGATTCGCCGGGAGCTGCATGACCAGATCGTTGACCAGACCCGGGAAGGTATTGATATCTGTGTGGAAGCAGGGTGCAAGAACCTGATCCTATTTCCGGGAGAGCGCCGCGGCATGTCCAGGGAAGAGGGCGCAGACAACGCCGCCGAAGTATTGTCCCGTATTGCTCCCTATGCGGAAGAAAAAGGGGTTTACGTGTGTATGGAAATTACCAACTCCAAGGTGGCTGCTGATAACCGCACTGACCAGGTCTTTGATGATATTTACTGGGGCTTTGATGTGTGCCGCCGTTCAGGGTCACCAAACATTACTGTGGTCTATGATTTTTATCATGTCCAGATTGCCAATGGCGATGTGGTGCGCACCATGCGCGACAACCTGCCAATGATCACCCATATGCATGTAGCAGGGGTCCCCTCCAGGCGTGAAATTGATCGCACCCAGGAGCTGGATTATCGATGGATTGCCCAGCAGATCGCCAATTCCGGCTATGAGCATTTCGTGTCGCATGAATACCGTTCAACCGAAGGCAGGAATCCGCTTGTCAGCCTCGCCGTAGGCTACGACATCATGACAGTTGACTGACCGTAACGGGGACAAGTCAAAAACAGCACAGGGAGTCCCCATGGTTTTGCAACCCGGCAATATGGCCTGACCTATGGCTGACCAGCATGTCATTCTTGCCGGCGGTGGCCATGCCCATGCCCTGTTGATCAGGAAGCTGGGCATGACTCCCCAACATGGCATTCGCTACACCCTGGTATCTCCTGACAGGTTTACCCCTTATTCCGGCATGCTACCGGGCCTGATCGCAGGTCATTATTCCCATGACCAGGTCCATATTGACCTGGAACGTCTTTGCCAGTGGGCGGGAGTGAACTTAATCAAGGCCAGTGTCGATGCTGTTGATGCCGACGCCAACAAAATTACGACAAGTCTTGGCCAGGACTTGTCCTATACCTTACTTTCACTTGATACAGGTTCAACACCCAACACCAGTGTGCCGGGTGTCAGTGAGTTCGCTGTTCCTGTGAAGCCGGTCAGTTCATTTTGGCAACGCTGGCAACAAGAGTTCGCAGGGGCATCCCCAAAATCACGGACAGCAGGAAGCGGTGGTCAAACCATTGCCGTGGTAGGGGGCGGGGCAGGTTCCGTCGAGATTATTCTTGCCATGGCCTGGGCCAGCCAACATGACCAGGCTTTTACTGGCTCTCCGTCTTTCCTGCTGATCAGCAAGACTGAGACCATCCTGCCGGGATACCCTGAAAAGGTCAGGACAGTGGCCAGGCAGGCATGCCTGGACCTGGGTGTGGAAATTCATGAGTCCGTGACAGTGTCCCGTGTCGACAGTAATCGTTTGACTACAGACGCGGGAGCTGTCATCGAAACCGATGCGGTGTTCTGGTGTGCCCAGGCCTCCGCGCCGCGCTGGCCAGGGCAGGGGGGGATTGTCTGCAATGAACAGGGTTTTGTCAAAGTGAATAACTGTTTGCAATCAGAAAGCCATCCGGCCATTTTTGCTGCCGGTGATATTGCCCATATGACTCAAAGCCCGGTCCCAAAAGCCGGAGTCTATGCTGTACGCCAGGCACCGTTCCTGTTCGACAACATTCAGGCCATGCTGCGTGGTGAATCCCTGGTCCGCTATACGCCTCAAACCCGCTTTCTGAGTATCCTGGCACTGGGCGACAAACGCGCTGTCGGCTGCAAAGGGAAATTGAGCTTTCATGGTCGCTGGGCTTGGTGGTTTAAAAACCGGATTGACCATTCCTTCATGCAGCAATTTCGACTTCTACCTCGCAAATCCTCCTGAAATTTCATTTTTAGAGGCAACGACAACTGTCCTAACTGTGTGAACAGTGGGCCAAAATAAGAATCTTTATTCTGTTATAGCTGTGCATGAACGGAGCAAATTGTGCAGAAAAGTTGGAAAAAGTGTGATCAGGAATCTCGGAAGGCGTCGTTTTATCAATATATAACCTATTGATTTATATAGTTAATAAAGTTAACTAAAACATGGGTTGACCAAATTTGTTGCAGGGGTTACAAATGGATTGATTTCTATATCTTGTTTGGTTAAAAAAGCAACAACAAAGCGAGAAATCGCCAAGGGGAACGGGCAGTGAAATCAGCTCGTTCGAACCATTCTATTATTATTAAAATATAAGGGGGGGAGTTCATGAAACTTTCCAAAATGAAGATAGCCATGCTCACCGCTATTGCCGGTGCTGGTTCATTCGTAGTACCTGGACAGCTCGCGCTCGCCCAGGAAGAAAGAGGACTTGAGGAGATCGTGGTAACTGCACAACGCCGCGAACAGGATCTTCAAGAAGTCCCAGTATCAATTGTTGCACTGACTGGTGAATCTCTCCAGAATCAGGGACTCGACAGCCTTGAGGACGTAGGTAACTACATTCCTAATATCAATATCCAGGGTGGAGGGGCCGGTACTTTTGGTCCGGTATTTCGTGTTCGTGGATTACCTAACATTGGCTTATATGTTGACGGGGTCTGGCAGGTTAACTCATCAGGTTTCCTGACCTCGGATTTCGTTGAAGTTGATCGTGTTGAGATTTTGCGTGGACCACAGGGTACATCTTACGGCCGTGACGCGGTCGGCGGTGCAATCCGTATGTGGACAACACAGCCAGGTAACGAATTCGGCGGGTCAGTTACGGCGACCGCGGGTTCCTACGACCGTCGCGACGTGAAGGCTTCTGTTGATATACCAATCACTGACACTCTCGTCACGAAGTGGACGGCCTCAAGCCTTTATCGCGATGGTTTCATTGACAGTCTCTCCACAGATCAGAATTATGGTTTATCGGATCAGGATGTCTTGCGTGCGGACATCATGTGGACTCCCACTGACAGCCTTCAATTTCGTCTAACTCACACTGATGATGATCTTGCTCTCAATGAACCGCGTATTCAGGATGCCATCTTTGATACACGCGTAATTCCAGGTCCTGATAAGATTGTCGGCACAGCAGACGATGTTCAGAACTGGGGTGTCCTGATGAGAGACTTCTATGCTCTGGCGATCGAAACAAATCCAGATCGGTATGCTGGTCGTCTGCCATATACTCCGGAAAATTTCACATCCGGGTTCCCAGGTGGACGCGTTGGCAAGTGGGAAACTTCTTCCAATACGCAAATACCATCAAGAATCTCTCGTGAAACAACAAATTTAAATTTCACCTGGGATATCACAGACAATATTTCCCTCCAGTCCCTGACGTCTGACCAGAAAGTTTCAACTGATATCGTCATCGATTGGGATGGTTCTGACTACGATATTGTTGGTGACCTTTCCCGAACACGTATGGATGTGTTCAGCCAGGAGTTCCAGCTCACCGGTACATTATTTAATGATCGGGTTAATTGGATGGTTGGTTACTACTACTGGGATGAGGAATCCAAGACTCGTGCCGACCGACGTACACTTGGCGATTTCTTTACCTATCCCGGTGGTTCGGCTGAGCCTGCGTTCCTGTTGGAAGATGTGTTTGCCAATCAGCTATGTATAGATCTTCTGGATCCTGCGATCAATACGACAGAAGCTCAAACATGTCAGTTCGCTGCCTTCTTTGCGGAAAATATCTTTGCGTATGACAACCTCACTTATAACGAGCAAAACGGCGATGCCTTTTTTGGTGAGGCAACAGTTCAGGTGACTGATCAGCTTGATGTGACAGTTGGTGTGCGTTATCACGACCAGGATATCGAGAGTGGTGCGATGGCATTTATCCCAGGTGTCACGGCACCGCAGACACCAGCCCCCGATATTTTGCATTCCGGAGGTGATCCTTGGGCAGGTACCAAGATCATCAATCCCGATGCACCACCTGTAACATTCTCCGAGACCACGATGAAATTGGCTGCGCAGTATCAATTTAACGATGACATCATGGGCTATGTCAGCTACTCGGAAGGATTTAACTCAGGTGGCCTCGACAGTGTTCAGACAGACCAAACTCTCTGGTTCCCGTATGACCCGGAAATTATTGAGAGTAGAGAGATAGGTATCCGTGCCGATCTGTTAGATGGCTCATTGCGTATTAACGCAACTTATTTCGACTCTGACTGGACCAATATCCAGAATGATGGCGTTGTCCGGGATCCTGTCTCTGGCGTTGAGCTGCCGACTTTGGCTACCACCAATGTCGGTGAGGCGAATGCAAGTGGTCTGGAATTGGAAGCGACCTGGCTTGCGACAGATAATTTGACGCTGTATTTCAATCTTGGTCTGCTCGATACCGAGTACACTGATATTGCTGAAGGTACTTCGTTCCTCGACGAGTCTACTGAGTTTGAACAGGCACCGGACATGACGTGGAACGTAGGTATCCAGCATGTTTGGCCTCTGAACAATGGCGGCACCATCACGTCGCGTGCAGACTACGCCTATACCGACCAGTTCTGGCGTTCATTGGCGTTCCTGCGTGTAGATCAGTATGGCGTTAAGAATGGTGGTCCTATCCCGGCAAATTTCGATGAAGCGGGTGATTGGGGTACAGCCAACCTGCGCTTTACCTACGAGCCGCCGGTGGGTAATTACACAGTGTCACTCTTTGGCACGAACATTACAGATGAGTACATGTTGAACTCGGGCTTCTTCCACGGTATCTGGGGTTATGACTTCGCTACTGTGTCACGTCCAAGAGAGATTGGTGCATCACTGACTGTTCGTTTCTAATAACAAGGCTCGCAAGAGCAATTGCTTACGCCGGCAGTCTTTTGACTGCCGGCGTTTTTATTTGTGAATGATCATTGATGGGTCAGGAGGGCCTGAAATGCTGGCTTGCTAGGCAGGAACAGGCAGTAAATTCACGATTTGATTAAGTTAGTATAATTGCCGGGTATCCAGGGAATTGGTGTGAAACAGAGCCGGTTTATTTCGGTCTATTCAAATTAAAGCAGTATCCAAATCAAGAGGTACTGACCATGTCTTCAAAAATTACACAATGTTTTGCTTTGGCTGTAATGCTTATTCCGGCACAGGGATTTTCTCAGGCCATGATGGTATTTGGTGGCGGAGAAAAAGCGCAGGAATGTTATATGAATGTGGAAATTGCTGCGCGTAACCTTCCTGGCCTCAGTATGAATTTACTGGAACCTTGTGACTATACGCTCGAATATACAAACCTTGATTTGCGGGATAGAGCAGCCACGTTTGCCAATCGGGGTATCGTTCATGCCGCATTGAAAGATTACGAGGCAGCGATGTCAGACTATGACACTGCCATTGCCATCAGGCCGTCTGCCCCCGAGTTCTACCTGAATCGGGGTAATTCATTTTTCATGATTCGTGATTATGAAAGTGCACTTGATGATTACGAGGTGTCGTTGGAGTTGGGCATCAAGCAACTGCATTTCCTGCATTAAACATGGGTATGGTGTTGGAAAGGAT
>Ga0181591_10001370_pt1 | contig 20678 bp, 29 predicted proteins | sample 071ome_33_FD_133757 | JGI IMG/M metagenome (GOLD analysis project Ga0181591, IMG submission 133757) | Coastal salt marsh microbial communities from the Groves Creek Marsh, Skidaway Island, Georgia - 071412AT metaG (megahit assembly) | ecosystem: Environmental > Aquatic > Marine > Intertidal...
AGACCCCGTTGTCAAACGCTGGATGAAAATTTACGGAACTCAAAGGATTTCTGCCGAATATCTACCATTGTATGACAGTCCGTTGTTAGATCAAAAACCAGTAGATAAGGAATTATTCCTTTTATCTATCGATAGATTATCAATCTACATTTCAAAATTGAATGAGAATATCAGTCGGCAAAATGCTGATTATGTTCGGTCGTTTATCGTGGCAATGGGTTATACCGACGCCCAGTGTGAATTCAAAAAGCGAACATGGGGCTCCTTAGGTTTTGACAAGGAGGCTATGCTTTCTGAGATAAGGGCTTTTTGGAGCTTAGAAATTGATGAGTGGGTCGCTGAGTGTAAGAGGCGAGAAAACAGAGCTGAATCCGTTCGAGTAGGAATAAATCCGAGATTAGATAGAGACGAAGAAATTTGGGCTTTTTGGCGCCAATGGTGATCCAAGTTTTTCTTCAACAAATTTATATGTTTCCACGATATAGACGAAAAGGGACGCAAAACTTGCGCCCCTTTCAGAATGCGAACGCTGGCGCACTTGCGCTATTTGGTTTCACTTTTCTTCCTTTGTAGCTTGTTCTCCTTTTAAGCAGCTCGTTTCAGAGCAAAAGGTGTCAGTGGCAGCGCAGACTGAGCGCCTGGAATGAAATCTTTTGTCCGAATTACAGCTGCCTGCTTAAACGGACTCGAGATTTCATCCAGTGCTTCATTGGCTGCAGTCTGACCATTCGTACTCGATGAGAAGAAATCAAACAGATACAGAGGCGTCTGACCTTCCTTTCGACCAGGCATCGTCATCTGACTGAAACCCAGTTCTGAATAGAACTCCCTGTTTTTCTCCATCACGTCCTGGTCCATAGATATTCCGAGGACCGTTTGAGTATCGATGAAAGCCTTCAGCATTCTCTTGGCGACACCGTTGTTGCGATAAGCTGGTTTCACGTAGATATCCATGATGAACCAAGCCTTTTCAGCCTCCTCAGTCAGATAACTGAAATTTTGGAATGACTTGGCGAGCTGATATCGGGCATCCATCGCATAGACGAACCCCTTTTCTCGACCATCCTCCTTCCAAACCATCAACTTTCTCACCATTACAAAATCTTTTGTTTCACCTGTGTCTGAATTAGTCATCGTGAAAAGCTTCTTTTCTCTCTCAATACCTGTTGCTTTTAAAGAATTAAGAATCTTTCCACCCTTTTTGTAATATTTACGAAATCGTTCAATCCACTTTTTACGTGTAAAGTTGTCGTTTATTTCAATTAATTCACCCATGTTACTTTTCCTTTCTTTCTACCAAGAACGACCACCGCTCTTGATGACTTAAATTTAAAGGATTCATCGGTTGATTATTTGGACAGAACGAACGATTACTGTTCTGTCCAGTTTCTCGAGGCACCAATCCTCAAAAACGAAAAGGGACGCATTTAGCGTCCCTTTCGTGCTGCTATTGCTGGCGCTGACTGCGCTATGGATTGTCGGAATTATGCTGCCATTTGCTGCTCCTTTTGTGTGTAACCAGAAAAGACACCAAACATTTTGACAAACAGCTCTCTGAAGATTTTGTTATCCAAAGAGACCCATTGAGGCTGTGCCCCCATCTTCATCAACTGAGGCAAGGCATTCACATCTGGATCGAAGTCGTAAATGGCGTACTTGCTGTCTTTGTTCTGCCAGTAGCCATCGCACGACATGATCTGACCTGTGCGGTTCATGAACGAAGTTACATCGTCCATAGACCAATCGAGCTTCAAGACGATGCTTGCTCTTTCTTGAAACAAGCCCTTCTTGTCTTGAACAGCGTTCTTGATGTCATCAAATGAGCTGATGTCATCTATCGCAACGCCTCGACCAACTTCTTGCACATAGACCGTGTTTTTACCTGCCGAGCATACAAACTTACGCAAGTTTGCTCGGAACTCTTCAACAGTCGTTGGTGTTTTGATGTCTTGAAACTTAATCCTCTTCATTACGTTTACCTTTCTTCTGTTTTCTCAAGAACGACCACCGCTCTTGATGAGTTAAATTTACGATGTTTCTTCAGTGCATCTCTGGTCCAAACGACGTGCGATTTTCGTCATTGATACTGTCCAGTTTCTCGAGGCACTGACCCTCAAAAAGAAACCCGCTCGAGATGTTCACTCGAACGGGATTCATGAGTTCTTTTGAGTTGATGAAGCTGTCTCTACCTACGCAGCCTCTTTCCTTTCGACGTGATTTCGTCGCCAGTTCTCCTTGAAAGCAATGAAATAAGTCACATCATCTGAGACAAACCTGGCGAGCCCATCAGTTCTCATCCAGACTTCATAATCTCTGTTGATTAAGGGTAATTTCTCCCTATCAAAGATCATTTCAAAATTATGAGAGGTTGTTCCCAGAACTGCTTCATATTTGTCTTGGGATATCTGGTTATTGAAACTGAGAAGCACCTCTCCATCCAACCCCGAGATTTTTATCTCTTTCGCTGTAAAAAATTTTGCGACTTTCAGAGCATCAGTGATTTGTTCCGCACTGACATGCGCCACTAGCGAAAATGAAGCGTTATTTTGCATTCTCACAAACTCTTTCGCTTGTTTTGGAGGCAGGCGAATTATCATCTCTGGGTCGCAAAGCGTGTAGTTCAGAAACATCCTGTTTTCGGTCACGGTCACTTGAGTCTCTTGAAACTCTAGTTTTGGTTCAGAGTACAAACTGAGAATTTCGAGAAACCGTTTCAGATCGTATATCCCTGCCTGTTTAGGAAATTCGACATCGGTTTTTGCAATGGCAAAAACAGATTTGCTTGGAGATAAGGTACTAAGTTCATTTCCTGGCTCGATTACGATTGAGGGATTGATTGCTACAAAGCTTTTTAAGATTTCCCTTGTTTGTTGTGACAATCGCATAAGGTTTTTCCTTTCATGAAGTAAAAAACCCTGCCCAGGCGCACTGCCTGAACAGGGTTAGATTTCGATACATTGCTGATAGCTCTGTCAGGCAGCTTTGCGACTTCGAAGCGGCACAGACGGGTCTTTCAGATTCAAGCTGGCAGCTGCAATTTTGAAGGGCAGTTTCCGCTTGAGTACCTGATAAGCGATTTTGATAGATGAACGGATATCAGGAAACGCAAGGTCAACGATTGCTCGAACCAGGTTTGGGTCTGGTTGATCAAGCTCTTCACGCTCACAAATTGAGAAGATGCGTCTTTGAATAGCGTCTTTTAACTCTTCATCGACTTTCTCATTACCCATGCCACCGAGTTCGAGCACGAGACAACGACTGCGAATGGGTTCTGGTATCTTCTTAATTTTGTTTGTTGTGGGAATGAACGAGCAATGCCCAGCAAACTTCTCGAGCATAGCTTTGAAGGTATCCATGCTCTTAGGTGGCAAACCGTCTGCTTCATCTAGAAGAACAATCTTACCATCACCAAACATCGATACGCTCGAAGCGTACTGCTCAAGTTGTGCTAAGTCCTCAAAAGTGCCTTCGAAAGGAGCATTCTTCTCTACAAAATCGAAGTTCAAATCCTTCGAAAGAACTCTTGCTAACGTCGTCTTTCCCACACCAGGCGAGCCATACAAGATGAGATGTTCTATCTCCGCATCTTCAATTGCTGCTTCAAAGTAAGCACCGACCTCCGCAGGATAGATGCAGTCACTCAATGTCTGCGGAGCGTACTTAAATACCCAGTTGTTATGCTGTTTACCTTGCATCACGCTGCTTCCTCTTCTTCGTCGTTGGCATACTGATAAGCATCGTTGACGGCGACTTTCATGAAGCGTTCGTCAAGGATGCGTCTTGCTTCAGCGGCAATCTCAGCGGTTGAACGCAACTTCAGATTTGGGCAGTGACTACGCACCTCGTCATAGAAGAAGTCAGGGTCAACCTTCGACATCTCTAGCCATTCTTTGACTTCGTAATCGTCTTCTTTGGCATCGAGTGCTTTAGAGAGAGCATCCAAGCAAATGCGGCGCTGCTGGTCTGTGAGTTCACGAATTTTATCGTTGAATGCTCTCAACCATGCTTCGCTGCGTGTGCTGTAAGCAGTTGTTTCATCAACTCTCGCATACGCTAGAGATTGAAGACGCCTAATCAGCTGAAGCATCTCGCCATACAAATGATCGTCGAAACGACCAGTTCGAATGGCGTTTGCATCTACTCGAACATTGAAGACAGACACGTAGTCATCAGGCTGCGTTGGACCGTCTTTGATACGCTTAATTGCAGCTCGAGTTGGCGCTGCTTTACTCTCTTTCGTCTGTGAAACCAGTTGTTCAAACTGCTCATCATCAAGTGTCAGACTGTCGTAAAGCACAGTCCATGATTGAACTTGCTCAAACATAGAATGCTCTAGACGCTGATTACCTTCAGAAAGAGCCTTACCGACGAGGGCAAGTTTCAACGCTGTTTTCTCAGTAAAGCCTGTCTTTTCGAGAATGCTTCGATACTGAGAGTTGTCAGCATCTGAAGAATGGAATTGCTCACGAGCCACATAAAGTAGTCGTGCAATCTCTCTCCAGCTCTTTGATGCTGAATAGATGTGCTTTCTGATTTCAGAAACGATTTCTTTAACTGTTTGTTGTTTTTCACTCATAACCAATACCTTTCTTTGTTGTTTCAGATTGTTGAGAGGCTTCGAGCAGGCACAAAAAAACCCGCTTGTGGCGGGCGATTTGTGACTACTCGAAGGTAAAAGTACTGAGGGATCTAAACCTGTAGACTAGGTGTTACTTCTACGGGTGTTAGAGGCGGATAAAAAAGCCCGTTCGTTTGAGCGTGCTTCACTGCTTCCACGTGAGCTGGATAATCAACTCCAGTTCCCCATCCATATTCGGACATCAGGTCTTTTTCATATTGAATCAAATCGTCTCGATTTCTCCCAAACCAAAACTTGCCATTTTGACTGAGCCAGAAGTCAGTGTTTTGACCAGTAACCTTTCTAAACTCAGTCCAATTTGCTGCTGTGCTGATTTTCATCAGCTTTTCAGAGGGCAAATTTTGGTCAGTCATGAACACATGAAGAGTGTCGAGAATCTTTACATAGATTTCGTCAGCCTTCGTGTGTTTCGAGTAAATGAAGGGGATGTTTGTGCGGAATTGTCTTCTATTTGGTAAAGCTTTTGGATGATTAAGAGCTTCGCTAACACCAAACGTAAGAATGTAGTCCACTTCCAGAATGTGATTTTTAGCCATGTTTTTTCCTTTGTTTTTCAAGAACGACCGCCGCTCTTGATAAGTTAAATTTACGTGGTTTGAGTTCGGTTTATTTGGACAGAACGACCAACATCTGAGCTGTCTAGTTTCTTGAGGCACTCACGAGCAGGCACAAAAAAACCCGCTTGTGGCGGGTCGTGTACCTGCTCGAGATAAACAAACTAAAGGAATGTCATCATGATACTCGTGAGTTGTGTTTTTTAATCTGTCATCAGCACCTCCTATTCGTCGTCTTCATCTTCGAGAGCGCAAAAGAGCCTGTCTTCAAAGCACATCGCTAAGGTTACCGTTTCATACTTCGAAAACTTGGCTAATCGGTCCTTCAACAAACGAATTCCGTCATAACCTACACACTCGACTACCCTCTCCAATTCGTCATCGAAACAATCACCAACAGCATTGCTTGCTTCTTCGAGCCACAACAGCAGAAGCCTGTCAGCATCCTGGATGTTGTCGATTTTGAAAGAGCAATCGTGACGAATGCCGCTATCAGTTCTTCCTCCAAGAGAACTGTCATGTATGTCAGCCATCAAGCTGCCTCCTTTTCGTCTTCGTATTGAATCTCTTCAACGCTCAGAATTTCCGCCTTCAGAAACAGATCGTCGGGATTGGCTTCATAGTCTGCAAACCACTCGTCGAAGAACTTTTCCTGTTCTGGCGTGAAGTAATCTGGGTCGTCAAAAAGCCACAAAGTTTCAATTATTTTGTTTTTCTTAAAGTCATTAAGACTTTTTGCGACATCTATTCGTTCATAATCTAGAGCATCTACTTCTGAAAAATCAGATGAAAACCTAGAAATACGATACGTTGTCAGAAAATCTTTCATGTTCTTTTCTCCGTTTTATTTTAATCAAGAACGACCACCGCTCTTGATGACTTAAATATAGGGTATTTTTACTGTGGGTTTCTGGACAAAACGAAACTTTTTATCTTCGTGTCTGTACTGTCCAGTTTCTCGAGGCACCCTAAAAACCAGCAAGAAAAAGCCCGCACGAGGCGGGCTTAAGTTGATGAATCGAATGGACACTTAGTTACGCAGCTAATTGCAGGCTCCTTTCTATGTTGCGTGAGTTCACTTCAACGAATTGAAGATTGAACTCAGGTTTTGTTGTCAGAGTACGCCAACCATGAACGGTGTTTTCCTGCCAACTCAGAGAGGTGGCTTTTGGGTAGATATCACCGTCTCGAGACCAGCTTACCGTTGAGGTATCGAGCAACTTCGTTGCTTGTCTGTTAAGCGGATAAATGTAGCGAAACAGCTTGCCTCGAATGTGCTTGATACGATGCTCACTCAAATACGATAGCGACGGACGACTACCCATTGTTCGAGGGTGAATACGTTCGCCATTCTGGGTCAGATAAGTATCTGTCCAGATGTAACCGCCGTAAAAGAAGTTCGATGCCTGATAGACATAACCAGGCTTACCCAACGTTCCATCTGCCCATGTGAACAGAAAACACACATGCTTGAGATTGATCTTCATCCATCTCAAAACGCCTGCCAAAAACTGACTCTCAGAGTTTGTAGGCATCTCATCGATAAGACACATTTTACCAATCTCAAGATAATCTCTCGTTTCGAGCGATGGGAAGAGGTTCTGAATGGTGTGACGAGGACGAGTGCCCCAACCAAGTGTCAGAGCACCTACCAATCGCCCGTCGTGAAAAGCGCCGAGATACACCTTTGTCAGGCGAGGCATGACAGGTGAGTAGTGGTTCTTCAGGACGAGCTTCACAGCATCAGCTGCATCGATTTCAGCAACAGTAATCATCAGTTGTTTTTCCAGTAGTAACTTACGCTTCGAAAGTTGCTTGGAAAGCGATCAATTTTTCGAATTGGGTTATTCAGCTCTTTCCAGTCGTTGAATTCAACATTAGCTGGGGGATACCGTTTGATGCTTTTCCCAGAAGCAACAAAAGCATCAATTTCAGACTTAGGTGTGTTTTTGTTTTGCATTTTTAGCCTCTCTTTCTTCGATTTCTTAGTTAGCCAGCATATTCAGACGAGCTATTCGAGCAGCATCTCTCGAATAACCACTCCACTTACGAAATCTTCTATCAGCTGGTCTGATAACATTTGCAGGTTTTAGCTTAGTAATTGTCTTACCTTTTGCAGAAAACTCTGCCATTTCTTCTTCTGTTACATTGTAAGCTTTAGTCATCGAATATTTTCCTTTCTTATCGATGACTGAAATTTACTATGTTCAAGAAGTATAAATTTGGTCCAAACGCACGTTTTATTTGGTCACTTTGTACTGTCCAGTTTCCCGAGGCACCGCTATTCTGGGTTAAGCGATGCTCATTTCACGAGGTCGAGATATGGCTAAAGCGTGGTCTGGAGACGGCAGATACGAACTGCCAGCAAAGAAGGTCGAACCGTATCGATTGTGGTTCGAGTTTCTAAAAGCCGCTTTGCGTGATCCTGAGACCAAGGTGAACAAGAAGTTCTACAAAGATTGGGGTGACTTCGAAGGTCAGACTTTCGATGAATGGTGGAGCACAGGCATCTGGAGAAACCTCTTCGCAGTCGATTTAGGTAACGGAGTGGAAGTTTTGGAGAGTGGCGTTGGAGCGCCGAGGAGCGACGACCTTCTCACGGTGACAATTCCCCTCAACCAAGACCCAAAGCGCTCTCTAGCCGACATCCAAGCGATTTTAAGCGACTATCAGGCGAAGCAAGTTGGCTCTGGAAAGCGAAAAAAGGGTAAATTTTCGCTCACAGAGGGGTCAGAACAAGGGTTTGAGAAACGCATGAATGCAGCCAGGTGTATGCTGCGTTTGTATGGGTACTGGCTCGATCACTCAGCACTTTCGAAAAAGCATCAGGTAGAAGAAGCGTGTTTAGCGTACTGGAAGTGGTCGACAGACTGGGCAAACCAGATACGAACGAACAAATGGAACAGACCTCTGCCCTACTACCAACAAGCCTTCGCCCTTTACAGCGAATATCTTTTCAGAAAGCGACGCTTACTTAGCCCTGCTGAAATATCTAAGACATTCAAACCCTTCGAAGAAGAGAAGAACAAACCCAAGTATACTCAAAAAGAAATAGGCACAGTCACGGCGCTGGATGAAGGTGTGAATGCTGAAGACGCTAGAAGGATGGTCGTGAGATACATTCGCAAAGCAAGAAATGTAGCTGCTAACGTTGGGCGTGGTGAGTTTCCTGGGAAATACTGAATGGCAGCTGACTTGATACGGTGATTTAACTGCTGACATGAACAAAATTACATACGAAGAATTTATGGAGCGTGTGAGAGAGAAACACGGTGATAATTTTTCAATCGCCGAGGCGGATTTCGTGACTATGCGTCATCCACTCCGCATCTTCTGCAAATCGCATCAAGAATACATCGATACCCACGCAGCATCCCATGTGACTTATCATAATCCTTGTAAGAAATGTGTAAGGGAAAAGAAGTTCGAGAATTATGTTCCCAAAGTCTTAGAGGCGATGAGACACAATTTTCCAGATCTCGAATTGATAAGTGACATCACTGATTTCAACTGTGAAGTGATTTTGAAATGTCCGAAGCATGGAGAGTTTAAAACAACGGCTGACAGAGTCATTTATAATGGAACTGGTTGCACAGCTTGTGGGCGAGATATTGCAAGCCAAAAAGCGACTGGTACGCAGAGAGTTTCTTTTGATGAATTCAAACAGCGATTTGCGGAGAGATACGGTTCTAAGCTGAGCTTGATCAGTGATGAACAGGACTATGAAAATTTTAACTCGCTACTCACAGTCAAATGCTCTGTTCCAGAGCACGCTGAGTTTCAAAATACAGCGAAAGACTTGTTGCGTTATCACGGATGCAAGAACTGCAAAGAAAGTATGGGTGAGCGTCTTGTAAGAATTGCATTGGAGGCGTTGGACATTGCATACGAACAAGAGAAAAGATTTGCGTCATGCAGAGACAGAAAAGAACTACCGTTTGATTTCTGGCTACCCGACTTCAGCACTCTCATAGAATTCCAAGGCAAACAACATGAAGTCTCTGCTGAACGATTTGGCGGAGTGAAGGCGCTAAGAGGAACTCAAAAAAGGGATAAAATTAAGAAAGATTGGGCATCTGAAAACGGCATAAATCTCATCTATATCTATGATTACACTGATGTAAAAAAGACGATTTTAGAAAACTTGAAACCAACGAACGATTACAACCCATCAGATGTTTTAGAAAAAATTAATGAAAAAGAAGCTGAATGGAATTCAGAAAAGTGGAACGAACATCTAAAGAAACTTATTAAAAAGCACGGTTCAAATTACGATTTTTCAAAGACCAAGTGGTCTATGGGGCAAAAAGACATTTCATATATTTGTCCTGAACATGGAGAGAGAATTGGCAATCTTCACAATCTCTTAAAGGGTCATGGTTGTAGTCTTTGTGCAAAGACAGAAATGACACTCGAACAAGTGATAGAGAGGTCACGCTTACGGTTTGGAGATAAATTCGATTTTACAAACTCATCATTCGGCGGAATGGGAGTTAAAATGGAGTTTACTTGTAGGGAACACGGATTGATAAAAATCACGCCCGAAAACCATTTTTGGTTATCTCAAGGATGTAAACTTTGCAGCAACAAAGCAGACAATGGTTCGCCTGAAAAATTCTTAAAAAAAGCAAAAGAAAAGTTTGGAGATCGATTTGATTATAGCGATCTAAATTACATCAATACGGCTAACAAGGTTACAATACGCTGCATAAAACATGACCACATATTTCCAACACTACCAGGTGATCACATCAGGTATGATACAGGTGCATGTGAATATTGCGTTAAGGAATTTATCAGCAGCATAAAATCAAAAAGTATCACCGTTGAGGGAATTGAATATCAATCGATAACAGCAGCCGCAGAACACTACGGGCTAAAAGGGGCAACTGTTAGAAAGCGGATGAAGTCAGGATGGGAGGTTGATAGAGCGTTCACAACGCCGCTAAAATCCTGAAAGAATGAAGCACAAAATTGGGTCTCTAAAAAGTCTCTAAAATAAATATTGTTTTATATCTATATGATTTTATTGATTTATTTATAGTTTCCAGTTCTCTAAGCGTTAGTTTGGGAACGAAAAATATTCAAGTTTTTCAAGGGCTTCGTTACGGCGAAGCCCTTTTTTTATCGAGTCTCTAATTAGTCTCTAGCGTTGTTTTTCAACGACTTGTCCTCATTTTCTATTTGACGAAAGTCTCTAAAAAGTCGCTAACTGTTTTCAGTTCTCAGTAGAGGTTTCAGTTCTCACTGTTACGGAAGCGTGGCAATGTCGGCAAAACGATATCCAGACAGGCAAGACAGTAAGATTTATGGCAGTCGCCTGATCATTCATCGGCGCCCCGAATATAAAACTGACTTCTTCTACTTTAGGGCAAAAGTCCCAGGAGTTAATGGATACATCAGACGCAGTTGTGGAACAGACGATGCGGCAAGAGCAATGCTCTTCGCAGAGAGTGCTTATGAAGATCTACTTGTTCGAAATAAAGGCGGTTTTTCCCTCAACGAACTGACCGTCGACAAATTCTTCTATGATTGGATCGAACGCAAAAAGCATAACTTCACGGAAAGTCGACAGGCATGGAAGCGAAGTTGCTATGACCGATATATGTCTGCGTATTTTGGTAAGAAAAATATTTCAGAACTGAACAAGCGATTTTGCGACGGATATTGGGAATATCGACTGGACTTTTGGAAGACAAAAGAAGGCAAAAAACGCATTGAACTAAACGACAAGCGTATTGGTGCAAAAACTCAATCAACAAAGAACGCTAAAGCGACACCCTCCTTTGCCACTCTTCGAGCAGAAGCATCACTGATAAATGAGTTTCTTCGTGCAGCCACCGATGAAGGTCATCTCGCAAAGACAATCAAAGTCAGCCCTCAAGATGCTATGGCAAAAGACAAACGAGGTGATGGTTATCGAGACACCTTTACAGAACACGAATATCGAGTGCTAACGACTAACCTCTACAACTACGCAAAGTGCAGAGGAAAGTTTGCTGATAAGAGACTCCATTCTCTTCATAAGTTTCAGCGTCAAATGCTGAGAGCATTCGTTCTTCTGGCATCATCAACAGGTCTGCGGGTTGGTGAGTTGAAGCAGTTGGTCTGGAGTGATTTAGATTTTCGCACTGGTGAAGATGGCGAGAAACTACTGGTAGTTAGAGTTCGTGGCGAAACATCAAAGGTGCGCCGTGGCAGAGCTGCGGTCGCTCATAGCAGTCATATCATCGGCGTTATGGATGAATATAAGGAGTCATCAAAACATACTGGCGCAAACGATTTGATATTTTACAGCGAGCAGTCAGACGGCTCTCTTTCACCCGCCGATGTAAGCACTTCATGGAAAAACTTCCTTCGCCGAGTTGAATATCAAGATAGAGAAGAAGGTCTGAGACTATCAGCAGATGGCAAGGCAAGATCGCTTTATTCATTACGCCATTACTACGCAGTCTCACGCTTGAACCAGAATGTTGATGTCTATCAATTAGCGACAAATATGGGCACAGGCGTTACTCAAATACGAAACCACTACGGCAGACATATTTCTGGCGATGCGTTTATCAAAGAGCTCACAAAGTTTCAGAGCAAAACTGGCGAAAAGGTAAAATCGGCAGCAATAAGAAAACTGGTTGATATGGTTGAATCTGGTGTTCTTGATGAAGCAATGGCGTTAGAGGCATTCAAGAAAGTAGCCGAACGCCACTAAAATCAAATTTTATCTAAAAACTGCAGTTCCTCAAGGAACTGAACAGTACACTTGATGTTTTTTTAATTTGTACTGTCACGTTTTATTTACGTTTTTCTATTCGTATGACAAATGAAGACATAACATTGTTATAAATAGGAGTATAGATTTAATTATTTTAGGTTAATTATTTTAATGAATAATTCAGTATATAAAAACAAAGAAACTTTTCAGCAATTTGTTACTTCTAGAAACTGGTCACACTTCATCACCATAGAGCCACAACCTGGCATGCCTATGAACAATGATGAGATGAACCAGCGGATGCGACAGATAGAGTTCAATCTCAACAAAACATGCTTGAAATCGTCTTTCCCAAAATGGGACATGTACAAGCGATTTTATATGATGTGGTTTGCGGAAGGTGGGATTGGGACTGGTCACAAGAAGCACTTTCATCTCCTTCTGCATTCGCCTGACCAGCCCAATCAAATCGAATTAGAAGAGCGTTTCTCTCGCTACTCAGAGAAGCAGTCCAACCTGACACAAGCAAAGACAGATGTTCGAACCGTTGAAGAGTTCTTACAGCACCAATGGTGTCACTTGCCTCGCATGAATTATTTGAGACGCAGACTACCAGTCAGTCCCTTAGATATCGGCAGAGTTAGATCAAAGGTCGCCGTCGGAATTTATGGAACAAAAACATACTTCAGTTACATGCCGCAGAACATATACAAAGAAATAAAACGAGAATTTGAAGATATACGAAGTTGGGGATTGATAAAAATATAGCCCTAACAATCAGTTGTCATAAACACCTCTAAACATCCCTATGACAACAACAATCTATCTACCTGTCACGGTGATAGTTTTATTTATTTAAATGCGTGTTCGAAAGGATACGCATCTTTCTGTGTTACATAAAAAGGAATTGATATGAGAAAAAAGAAAAGAATTACTCGAAATGACTTAGATAGGATGCCATTCGAGAAGCGTGAGAAGATACGAAAACAGCTCAGAGAAGAAGCTGTTTACACTCGCAGCTTTAGAACCAAGCAATCTTTTGGCGCTGCAAGTCCTGTTAGACAAATATCCGTTATACAATACTTAAGTGAAAAACAGTCCGTATAACTTTTTTATAAACTAACATCAATTTAATTATAAATATGTATAAACAAACGCAAAAACAATAAATAGGTAAAATATGAATAGGTCTCTTGGTGGACTTCGTTATAACAAGTCAAAAAATGATGATAAACAACCTGATTATCTTGGTAGACTTTTATTTACTCGAGATACACTTAATTCACTTATAAATGAAATGCGTTCTAATCCTAACGATAAGATCGAAGTTGGGTTAGCAGGATGGAACAACAAGAAGCGTCACAAGAGTGGCTTCGTTGATTCATATCTAACCGTAGAAGTTCGAACTCTTAGCAACAAAGACAAGAGATTCTGGAAACCAACTGATGATGAAAACCCTTTTACAAATCTTGAACAGTTCTTTTCATAGGAGAAACATATGATTCATAACGTGCTTGTAGCTTCCCGTTTTCCTTCAACCATGCTCGATGATTTAAAAGAGTACTGTGAGGAAAATGATCTCAGCCAATCTCATGTAATTAGAAAGGGTGTTTCACGCATCCTTTATGGTGACAAATCAATTCGCCACGCCGTGAAAGAGGCTCAATCAGTTCAACCACAAGTCGTCGCTGATAGCTGGGCTCACCATCGTCGATGATGAAAGAAACTACTCGTTATAAGATGAACAAATACTTGTCGGAGATGCCTTTAGATAAAGTCAGTTTTCAAGCCGATGTAACATCATCCGACCTCCCTCGCCTTCAATCAGAACTCAATCGATTAGCTCGAACGAATTCTTTGACTGTGATCGTTGTCGAAAATCATACAAGTCGTGGATTGCTCTGATGATGAGTTTCCAAGAGTTTGTTGAAGAACCCAACTTTGACGAGACAATAGAAGAACTTGAAGAAGGCATTGTTCGCTCTGGGGCGCTCATTGCCTTCTCAGGTAAATCGAAGACACACGGCGACAAAGCAGAGAAGCATTTTAGAGACGCCATCACTGCTTTGAACACAGCTCCAGCGAAAGGTGACGCTGTAGAGCAACGCTTGATAAGACTTGAGAAAGCAATCTTTGCTTTATCTGCAGGTTTGATTGAACAACGAAAGCAGATAGGTGCTGGCGTAGCGGTCAATCTGACTGGTCATCTACTGACGAATAAATCACTGAACTCAATGGGTGATAAAAGGCGGCGGTGATTACCTAGCTTCTTGAAACTGTCACCAAGAATGTGCCTCAATGTGAGAACACAGATGATTTCTTAGGTGACTTCTGATGGCGTCGGAGCAAAAACCTCATCAACCCAAAGTTCGAGACTCAATGAGAGATGCCACTGATGCCGACGTTCGAAAAGTTGGCATAACAGGTAGCGAACAAAACAAACTTCGACAGTCTCTGTACAAAACAGCGTGGGAACGAATTGCTGCTGCTCAAGCAAATGGGAACTACCTGGAGGTCATTTGCTACTTAGATAGCATCATTGCTGACAGAATTTTTGCACTTGTCCAAACCATCAGACATCATGAAGACAAGCAATATCCTATGCTGGGACCAGGTCCTGCAGTTGAAGCTTTTTTTGTTACCGTAAAGAATGCAAAAATCTCAAAAGACATCATTGATGAACGAACACGCACCTGCATTTCAGAAGTTGTTATTTGGCTAAAACAGAGAAATGCTGCTGTTCATGGCTTCGTCACTGTGACGCCTAAACTAGACACATCAGTTGAAGAACGTCTTGAAGCAATGAAAGTTGCAGCTGAAAAAGGTGTCGAACTCACAAAAAAAATTCAAACAGCAACGAGACGTTCAATCTCAATGGTGAAAAGGTCAAGCAGTAGCTAATCATGACTGACAAAGTACGTGAATATTTTCGTGTGATGCTTGGGGCTAAAAGCATCCATGCTGAATTATGTTTCGCTGAGAATTTTATTGGGGTCGACTGGTTTCCTGATACCGATTTATCAGGACAGTTCTCTGACAACTGGCGAGATTTTAACAAGAAATATGTCCCGATCTATCTGGAGCAGAACCCAGAAAAATCAAAAGTAGTGGCAGGTCTGGCATGCGGGATGACCTACACTCTCTGCAAACATATTGGGACAAATGACATTGTTATGTGCCCAGATGGAAACGGTAACTATCGTTTTGGGAAAATTTTAGGCGATTACCATTTCAAGAGAGGGGCAATTTTACCCCATCGAAGAGCCATCCAATGGTTGAATATAGAAACACCACGAGAAACACTGAGTGAGGACTTAAAGAATTCAGCGGGTTCTATTGGGACTATCAGTAACATTTCCAAGCATCATGTTGAGTTAGAAAGAATTCTCAACGGCGTCTCAAACCCTATTGTTATTTCGTCCGACCCTTCCATTGAAGATGCCTCAACGTTTGCAATGGAAAAACATCTCGAAGATTTTTTAGTTCAGAACTGGGCTACAACCGAACTTTCAAAAAATTACGACATTGTTTCTGATGGCGGAGAGTTAGTGGGACAGCAGTTTCCCACAGATACTGGTCCGATCGACATTCTGGCTATCAGCAAGGATAAAACAGAGTTTCTTGTTATAGAGCTCAAAAAGGGTAGAGCCAGTGACAGCGTAGTTGGACAGATTCAACGCTACATGGGTTACATCATTGAGGAAATGGCAGAGGAAAATCAGTCTGTAAAAGGCTGCATCATTGCGTTCGAAGATGACCTGCGGATTAAGCGAGCGCTGAAGATCAATCCTTCAATAGACTTCTACAAATACGAGATAAGTTTCAGACTGAAGAAAATCGACTGACCCACAATTCACGCTGCTACTTCATTCACTACCTTACAAACAACTCCAGCACTGACACCGAGTTCGTTTGCTATCTTCGCCATCGAAGTACCACTTGCTCTCATAGCGATGATTTCAGTTTTCATCGCATTCGAGATTGGCTTACGACCTAACTGAACACCCTTCTCTCTTGCACGAGCTAAACCTGACTTCACTCGTTCTCTGATCATGCTTCGCTCAAACTCTGAAAATATCCCGCACATCTGAAACATCGCTTTACCAGCGGGTGTTGTCGTATCAATCGCTTGTTGATGCAGATACAGATCACATCCGACTTCTTGTATCTCAGATAGAAACTCAACGAGATGTTGGAGAGAGCGTCCGAGACGATCAATGCTCCATGCCATCACCACATCGATTTCACGCCTCACTGCTGATTTCATCAAAGCATCAAACTGAGGACGCTTATCTCTACCTTTTGCACCAGAGATACCTTCATCAACGAATTCGTTGATGAGTTCCCATCCATTCTTGTCAGCGATGTTTCGAAGTTCTCGTAACTGATTTTCAGTTGTCTGCTTGTCTGTCGAGACACGAGCGTAAATAGCGAATTTCTTCATGTCAGCATCCTTACTGTGGTTTGGATGCTAACCAATTGTAACAGGAGCCTAATCTCCCTCAACCAAAACCATTTATAAAACAAATGATTTATGAATGTGAAAATCGCTTTCCAAAAAGCGCAGAAAATAACGCTTTTAAAAGTCGATTTTCAGGGGGGGTTTATGAATGGTCGTTTTTACTGAGCTTTGACTTTAATCAGCAGCAATGAACGGATCATCTACAGGAAAATCGTCCATCGTCACGCCCCACTTTTTAAAAACGATTACTTGCTGCTCAATAAGCCACTCCTGAACCTCTGAAGGGAGTTCATTAAATAAGCTAACGCCATGTTTTTCGAACTGCTCAGTAGCGAGCACTTCCAGCTCATTGTAGGCGTGCATGTTTTCATTCATGTCGTCATACTTCTAAGTCAAAACAATGATCGGCTACTTTGTTAAACCTTTCCCATGAAGGTATTCGTTCATAACCACCTCGACGCAATGATACTCACGCATACCTGCGCCGTTTACTTCATTAGGACGATTTAGTTCATAAGCCCGAAATTTTTTGTCATCTATCACAGAGATTTTGTAGCTCTTTTTGTGTTTTTTATTCTCCAAAAGAGCCGCCGCTTTTAGTGTTTGGTGACATTCGGCTTCACTTTCAAAAACACTTGAAAAACCTACAGAATTCGCACCGCCGAAAGGAGCATCAAGCCGAGGAGAAATAAGTGCATGGGTGTGAATCAAAATCCACGCTGTTACAGTTTCGTTAGCCTTAACTGATCCAGACACTGAAAAGACAAATGCCAGTGCAATAGCCAAATATCTTAAAACCATGCTTTTCCAACTCATGTCAGTGATAACGCTATTGATGATAGCAAGGCATCTTAATTCTATTGCAAAAGCTCACAACTCACCAACTAGCTTTTCAGTCTAAAGCCTCTGGCAGTTGGTCTGGCTTTAACTTTTCGAGACTTGAAGGAAGAAGACGACGGTAATGCTTTAATGCTATTCGTTCACCATCCTTTAACCACAGGAAACGAGGATGCGGTCCTCTTCCTTTCATCTGAAGGAAGATGCCTTTTTGCATAAAAGACGGCTGTGTTCTTTTTCTCCAAGCCTCGTATTGCTCAATCGTCTTCCGTGACCATCGTGAGCTTACAAGTGCTGGTCCGCTTTTATCTTCCATTAGTATAACCCCTCTCTTTAGTGCTCTTGGCGGGATGCCACGGCGCACAAGCTGAAGATCAAATGCCGTTGATCCGAAGGTGGATCAGTCCAATAAAAAAACCGCCACAGCAAAAACGCTGGGCGGTCCCTGACGCTTTAGCTGCATTTGTTAAGCGCCCGCAAGCTGAAGCTCAAATCGGCGCTGATAAAGATTTTAACAACCTTTGTAGTTTTTCGCCACTCATTCTCGTGTGAGTTGCTAAGCCTATTTTGAAGGAAGTGAAAGCCTTCATTTGTTGTATTTTAAACTTACTTAAAGTTGTTGAATAACACTTTATGAGTTTTATATTTCGCAATCTGCGCAACATTCATCCAGCAACTCAAGAAAACGGTGCCTTCAGTTGCCAAACTACTTAGTTGACGTTTTGATATCTTTGTTTTGTTGGGTGGTTTAATGGGAATTTTATTGCCCTCCAACAAATTTCTCACTGCAGAAGCTTTCACGCCAAAATTAGTATTTTCGGGGACCACTCCATAATCTTTCAGAATCCTTTTCAGACTTAATTTAGCTACCGCCACCCCTACAACGTTTCCGTCCTGATCAATAATTGGACCGCCCGAATTTCCTGGTTGAATTGCCGCATCTATCTGTATTTGAGAATAATCATTTCCAAGTCCAGCAACCGCACTCACAACCCCTTGGGTGAATTTAATATTCGAACTTACTCTTTCACCAAATGGATACCCAGCAACTATTACTTCTTGCAATGGAAATGGACTTTCAGCACTTAAAGCAAATGCATAGCCTGGTTTTTCAACGATTTTGAGAAGTGCCAGGTCATTTCGTCTATCGGTTGCAATCTGTTTTGCTTCTAAAACATTACCCTTCAAGTGTACTTTTGTATCCTGACAACCCTCAACAACGTGATGGTTTGTAATGATGTGTCCATCGTCCGACACATAAAAACCAGAACCTGAAGAAACTTTATAAATTTTATCAAGTTTTTCGTCGGAGCCTGGCTGCGATCTCCCCGCAAAACCAAGAACAGAAGTTATTACTTTGGATGCGTTCTCTGACCTACGTAGATCGTCAGCGATCTGATGTTCTTTGCTGTATTCAATAAGTGCTAGTTCAGTGTCAATTCCATAGTTACCGTCTATTAGCGGTTTGTATAATCCAAGAAACTTAAGATTTTCCTGGATTCTCTTTCGCTCTTCTTGGGGTAAGTTAGAAAAAAGCGTTTTCAGCACAGGATATAAACTGTCACGAGATAACCCAGCACTTGGATATTGAGCAATCCACGCACGAACGACATTAAAATCGGATTTACTTTTTAAAAAGACTTGATTACCTTTTTTACTGCCGAAATACAGTTCTCCTGTTACCTCTTTCCATGCATTCTGAGAGTGGAAAAAGGCATCACCCTCCCCAAATCTATCTATCCATCTACCTCTTATTGTTTCGAAACCATTTCTTTGACCTTCGTATCGTAAATTGGTGAAAATCCCATCAAAGAAAGTATTTTCTGCGGGGTGCTGCATTGTGTAGTGCCCCACAACTCCAGATGATGATTTGGCGAAGTCGACAACTAAACTGTAACGCTGATCCCAATTACAATCCCTCTGGTGAAATCTGCAGTGAAGTGAATAGTCGAACCATCCTTTAAAATTAGTTTCTGCTTTTATATGAGCAACGTCTCCAAAGATTGCCCCCATAAATAGAGACAAACCAATAACCAAAGTTGATAGCGCACCTTTCATTCGAACCAACCCTTATCTGAAATAACTACCATCAACCCTAAATTCATTGCAGCGCTCTTTTAGCTAGTCTGACTGCTCCTTATTTGCGTCTCTCTCAAACGCACGGTCCCTCATATAAGTTTCCAAGTCCTCATTAAAAAATGTTCTATTCAATGTTCGCTTTCCAGCTCTTCGCCTTTCTTCAATATGACGAAGATGGAGTGCTCCAGACATTAATCCGTCGCCCTCTAACTCCTCTAAAAGATGGCGTTCGTGATCAAATTGCGGATCAATTTCATAAAGATATAGCCGCAGGTTATTCAACTGTTCATCGAGAGCATCAAATCTTTTGTTAATCGAAACAATTGCTCGATAGAGATACCACGCTCCCAAAAGAAGAAGACATAAAATGACGAGCATTATGTTCGGTTCATCCTGCATAAATCTGCTCCATTACATCGACCAAATGTGACAGCGGTCCATTCATACACTCTCGGTTTATAACTTATATCGAATATGATCATCGTTAAGAGAGAATGTGAGTTTATCAAAACGGAGGTTTTTCTGGTGTATTTCAAAAGTCTCTTGCAGGTGTTTATCAAAGTTTAGAAGTCGTGGGTCTATGTAGCCATCAACAGGCATACCTTTCCCATCTTGAAAATCTTGGATCAACAATCTTTCTGACTCGAGAAAACCATTCATTTCGTGCCAACAATAATCGTAGAGACGCAAATACATCTGTTGCATTCTCGTAATTTTTGACTGGAACTGAATTGCCGCAAAAAACCATACCAAAACCGATGCTGCGCCCACGATCACAGCCACCCATGTGTAGCTCAACATGCTCAACTCCAAGTCATCAAAGACGATAAAAGTTATGATGAATAACAATTTCTTAATTGACGGTCGAATTAAACGCTGGAATCAGCATATTCTTCATTCTGATTATCCTATCTCCATACAATTCAGATCGTCTTTTGGTTCCAATGATCTAATCGGGTGAAAGTGATGACTGACAAAACTCATGAAGAGGATGATGGCGAGGTCAGTGAAATTCAAAAAGACCTAGATAGAGCTGCAAGACATGCGGAATGGATGGCGCATGGAGAGAGCGATCGCACAATGCATTATTTAGAAGCGATCTTAAATCTAGAAGAGTTTTTCGACATTCATGACTTAGATAAAGCTTGCAAAGAGATTGGCGCAGAAGTCGAGTTTTTTCCATATGATAAAAAGAATTTCTCTTATCCTGTCGATATCTGTTTTGAAGAAGACCTAAACATAGACCCCGTTTTCAAACGCTGGATGGAAATTTACGGAACTAAAAAGATATCTGCGGATTATGAACCATTGTATGGCAGCCCGTTGTTAGATCAAAAACCAGTAGATAAGGAATTATTCCTTTTATCTATCGATAGATTATCAATCTACATTTCA
>Ga0181591_10001371_pt1 | contig 20671 bp, 7 predicted proteins | sample 071ome_33_FD_133757 | JGI IMG/M metagenome (GOLD analysis project Ga0181591, IMG submission 133757) | Coastal salt marsh microbial communities from the Groves Creek Marsh, Skidaway Island, Georgia - 071412AT metaG (megahit assembly) | ecosystem: Environmental > Aquatic > Marine > Intertidal zone...
ACAACCAGAGCACCGTCAGTAGCGTTACCCTGACCCACACGACCGATGGTTGTGTAACCAGATTCACCAAGGACAGAGAACTCAAACGTATCAGCAGCGCCGACTTTACCCACATAGAAGTCATCACCAACGTGCAGATCTTGAACAATACCAGCACCACCTGCAACTCTCAAGTTTGCAGCAGCGTCATTTGCATAAGCGGAGTTCTGAGCATTGCTTGAACCCAGGTATGCATGATACTTGATATCAACGTTGTTCAGCAGGGAAGGACGGGTACGAGCAGTGCCAGCATCCTTAACTACAATGCGATCAGCAACGTAGAGATCGGTTGCAATACGAACATCCTTCTCGATGTTAACGCCACCCTCAAAGGTAGTGTTACCATCCAGAGTCAGAGTAATGTCAGACTCGGAAGAAGTTGCATCAACCGTGATGTTTGTGGTGTTCTCGAATGTACTGAAAGCACCAACATTCAGGGTACCTTCAATATCGGTATCACCACTTGTAGATGCAACACGGAATGTCTGTACTGCACCGTTAGTAATGGTGAAGAACTTATTATTAGTATCAAGCGTGATGTCATCGTGGAATACAGAATCCAGATCAACATCTAAGGTGTTGTTGAAAGTTACAGCACCATCTACATCCAGAGTGTTATTGAATGTTACTGCACCGTCAACATCCAGTTGACCTTCGGTGTGAACATTACCAGTGGTGTAGTCAACGGTAAACTCTTCAGTTGTGTCATCCATGATGACAAATCTCTTACCAGACTCAAACGCTGTCTGCTTAAAGATAACATTGTCATCGACTTGAGTCTGACCGTGAGCATAAAGAGTACCGTAGGTAATGGTATTACCGTTATCGGTATCAACGGAGAATCCAACAAGACTTCCTGCAGTAGTAATCAGGAACTGCTTGTTGTCTGCACGAACAGAGAAGTTGTTGTAGATGTGTGTCTCACCATCAATAAAGGTGCGATCACCAACATAAAGTCTTTCAGAGATGCCTGCACCACCTGTCACAACGAGTGTGCCCGATGTCTTAGAGGTGGAACCAGTATTAGTTGTTAGTCGGAGGTTACCAGCAATGATAGGAGCGTCAGTGCCAGTAAGAACTTCGCTTGAGTTAGTCGCGTTGTAGAGGAAGCGATAACCACCAGTGCCGCTCCATATGTTAGCGTCCGCATAATCTTCGTCCCAACCGAAGAATCCAACCCTTGCTTGTGTGTCATAGTAGTTGAACTCAATACCTCTGTCTTTACCATCATCGATGATGGGAGCGGTATCGCCACCCAACTTAACGATAACGTCATCGATTGTAACAACTGTCGAGTTGACTGTGGTTGTTACGCCGTCAACGGTCAGGTCACCACGGATACGAACAACACCAGTAACATCGTCGTCATCATTAGGATCAAGGACGAGGGTGGAGTTTGTGGTAGACAGAACGTTGTCTTGGAAGTGGAAATCTTCCACGTTGACTCGGTGGTCAACATCAGTAACACTAATAGTAATGTCCTGATCGGCAGTAATGTTCAGAACTGCGTCACCAGCACCAGCGTTAGTAACGTTGATGTCCATGGAACGATTGCTCGCCTCATCGACTTCAAGAGCAATCTCCAGATTGCCGCTGGTACGCTTAATAAACTGATCTACCTTCGTAACGTCGAGGGTAAGATTGCCAGAAAGGGTAGTGTCAAGGTTAATGTCAATAGCGCCAGTGAAAGAACTACCACTTGTGGCGCTCCCATTACCGTTAGGATCATCAGGAGTAATAGCGGGATAGCTATTACCCTGCGACAGGATGGAAGGTTGGAAGGGATACTCAGAAGTATCGTAGCCAACAACTCGGAAAACAGAACCACCAGTGCGGTTGTTGACGTTAACGTGGTTGATGGTAGTGATGCCATGATATGCATTATCTGTAGTACGCTCCCTGTCGAGCTCAAAGGTTTCAGTAGTGTTCTGGTCTGTGAACATCAACAGACCGTGGGATTGTAACTGATAGTTTTCTACTGCATTCTCAGCGATAGTTACATGACCGCCGATAGTGCTGTTGGTCCCATCCCAAACAGTAACATTAAAGTCTTCTTGAGCAAAAGATGCAAGACCTTTTTGCTCGATTTGTGCAGACCAAAGATATCTCCAACCACCTGTATCAGAGGTATCTGTGTGAGTCGGTTCGCCAAGACCAGCACCAATGTCACGGATTGCTGCCTGATAAACACGACCATTGGATGCTTCAATGATATCAAATCTATCATAGGCAACTGCATTGTCGTATGCAGGATAGATCGAACCCTCAGTTGCGGTAGCAATCGGAATAGTCAGTGCCTGTGTCAGACGACCATAGCGATCAACTGTCAGTTGTGTTGCATTGACTGTCTGGTTGCCGTTACCAGCAATCGAGATCAAAGAGTTGGACAGGTTGTCGTTAGGGTTATACTGACCAACAACAACAGGAGTGTCAGCAAGATCAATCAGTGGGTTTTGAGACTGACCCGTACCGTTAGTAACAACAATACGTGCAGCAGCACCAGTGATAGTACGGTTAACAAGGTTACCTGCACCTTCCCTAGCGATCAGACCAAAACCAGTCATGTTTGCCAGAGAGGTCAGGTCGGAATCCAACGGTTGAGCGTCAGTAATACCGAACTGAGACAAACTTGTCGGGTTTGAAGCGTTAATAATACGACCACGAGAGTCGATTGTCAACTGGGTGTAAGTACCAGTAGCAGACAGGTTGCCAGGATCGTAGTGAGGCAACGATGTCACATAGTTCAGTTCTGCAGTGATATTGACGTTTGCAGAACCATCAAAAGAAGCAGAACCCGACATGTCACCAGCAAGGGTGATAGATCGAGTGTTGGCAAGACGAGTTGCTGTTGCAGCGTTACCAATCAGAGAACCAGTAATCGCACCTGCAGAGAAGTTACCGTCAGCATCACGCTTGACGAGTGTATTTGCAGTGTTCGATTCCGTCTCGATTGGTCGCTCGTATTTCAACGAGTTCCAGGGTGTAACACCATCCCCAATCTTGATACGCGAGGTGTCAATCTCGATTCCGAGTTCACCTTGAGCGAGGATTGGGTTGACGTTTGCCCACTGCTGAGCACCGTCACGTCTTAGTTGGATTCTATTTGCCATTGCTTATTAAGATAGTGCCAGCGGTACCTTGCCTTCTAGTTATTTATGCCAGAAAAAAAGAGTCCCGAAGGACTCTCCTGATCATTCTTCGGGGGTTTCAGCGGTTTCACCTTCTTGTCCCAAATACTCTAGGGTTTCGATTGCTCCAAGCAGTTTCAGTGCTTGTGCCTCATTATTCTTGATTTGCTGAGTAAGTTCTTTGTTTGTTTCGAGAAGTTTGGTATAACGTTCACGAAAGTTAGCGAGCAGTTCACTCTGATCCATAGTTTCGGTCACTTCAGCGGGCATCGTTGTCCTCCTTTGCAAGTTTCATTAGTAAGGTTTTCATGTACTGGATGTCTGATTTTAGATCAGAAACCTCCTTTTGTAAAGAGTCAACTTTGTTTGTTTGAGACTCTCGACGCTTTACAGCATCCATGTATTTAGCGTACTGCGATTTGTCTGTATTGACAATCGCTTTTGAATACGGATCCCGAAAAAGGTTTTCTCTACCTTCAACGGGAATGTATCCTTCTTCATGTGGATCAAGGCTTGACATAATCTAATAATCTCATTAGAATAACACTGTAAGGGTTCAGAAGAACAGCTATAGCTTTAAGTATTAAGTAGCGAGTGCGATTGCTCTCATGTCCGCAATGAGCGGTACTCTTGCTTGGTTCTTCGACTTCATTACCAACTTGATTTGGAAAGCGTTGAAGTTCAATCCGTTGACTTCATATTCATAATCCTTCCAGAGGAGATCTTCGGTTGGGGTGTCGTCGTAAACGATGGTGGTCGGGAACGGAACCCAATCGACTTCTTCAGGTCTTGTAGAAGAACCAAAGGTGAACACCTTGTAATAAGGATAGATGAACGACTCATCAGATCTTGTAATCTGGAACTGAAGTTTCAAAGAACGAGATTCGTTTGTGAGTCTTGCAAGACGGGTGAGATATACAGCGTCATTTTGATCACCAACAGGATCGGTAGAGGTGTCAGCAGTTCTGTCGATATTCGCTTGAGAAGGAATAACAGCAGTACCACCTGGCCAATAGTTGATACGGTTGGATGTAGTAATCAAAGAGCAGCGGTCAAGGTCAACAACAGGTGACAGATTTGTGTTCTGTGTGCTGAGTTGAACTTGCATCGTCAGAGATTTGCTACCTTCCATCTTGTTGTTCTCGTTGATTTGAGAAGCAATCATTCTGGGAGATGCAAACTGGTTCAGTTCGTTGAGAACAATCTCTTCATAGTCGCCAGTGTTAATGAACGATGCTTGGTCGATGTTCCTTGAACCATCACCAATCGAAGTTGCCGTAGTAGTATTTACCAAGGCACGAACACTGGTTTCTGGAAGGTTCATAACCTTCAGTGTTGGAGTGATGGTTTCAAACTGTACGTTCTGAGATGCAAATACACCCTTACCACCGCCACGGATACCGTTGGTTGCAACACTTGTGGTGTGCAGCATGTAAGTATCCAACCAGGGGCAGGAGATTTGTTCGTGTGTTTTGTTCAGTTCGATCAAAGGAATGCCATCGAGGTTGTAGCATTCAACTACGCTACCTGCGGGATGCTCAACAGCAGCGGTACCATCGGCACCACGACCAGAAGGAGCAACCGTAATCGTTTGACCAGTTGCGGAGATTGAACTGTATGCAATGATTTCATCACCAATCTTGATGTAACCAGGGTTAGTTGTTCCAACTGATTGGTTGTTAATAATGATGTGGAATGAGAGAGCGTCCTGAACAGCAATATTTGTTGCATCAGCAGCAAGAGTTGATGTCAACGTTGTATTACCAACTTCAGAAACAATACCTTCAACGGTGATATTGTTGCTACGCTCATGCATACCATGGTTCTTGTGATATACCAACACTTCCTTCTCATCAGCGTCATATGACGGAGAGGCAGTGGGATATCCAGCACGGGAGTCTCCACTATAAACAACACCTGAGGCAACGATAGTTGCTGTTACACTCGAAGTATTGCTGATTGTGTCAGCATCGGTGAATGTTCCTTTGCAGAAGTTTGCTTCAATAACACCCGTACCTTCGTCGAAGGAGACAACAGTTGCCTCAGCATCACCACCATTTGTGATGACTTGTCCAACTTGGAATGCACCATTCTGGACTACGGAAGTTGTGATCGTTACCAACGATTGAGAAGATTTGAAGACGTTAAAGATACCGCCGCCTTGCTGGAGGAAACCAGTTGCGAACGTTCCTTCAAGGTCGTTCAGTGTGAGTCTAGGAATAGAACCAGTTGTATCGAACTCAACAATGGTACCTTCTGCATTAGAAGGATCCTGAATCAAACGAGCACCAACGGTGAATGTTTCTGCAAATCCAACGGGAAGATCAATAACCTGTTTGGGTTTCAGAGTTTGAATCGGGTTCTCAATCAGATTATGAACACCACCGTTACCTCTACCCAGTGTGCAGTTATTGAAGACTGCAGTACCAGATGTCGGTCCAAAGATACAGCGGTTGATGCGGAACTTCAGGTCTTCATACTGGTCAGCGGTCCAAGTAGATGCGTTCTGCGACTTGAACAGAACACCAGCATACGGTTGTTCAGAGATCGTTCTTGTGCCAGAGACATCAACGTCACCCATTCTGGAGATCCAGACCTTATATTCGTTGGAGTCGGACAGCAGAACGAAACAGTATTCTGTAGACTGCTTGATGTAAACAGGTGCACGGAATGTGAACTTAGTTGGAATAGCAGCGTTTTCAGATGTTTCTACCTGAGAAGGATTGAGTGTAATATCCGAGAACGGCAGAATAATGCCAGTCGGATAACCATTCTCCATGGTACGAATCTGCATGGAGATTGGAATGTTCGAGTCCTTAGTTGCAAAGAAAATATCAACCGAGTTCAAGAACATACCACCCTCTTCGTCGAGGATGAAGGACTGTGCCAGAGGGTCATACCAACCAATCTGACGTGTCTCAGTTCTTGTAGAGATGACGTTTCTTGTACTCGAAACGTTGTCACGAACAATCTCGGCGTTACGAACTGCCAAGATATTTTCTTGAACAGTGTTCAGAACACCTCTTGCTTCGTAAGTAGTTTCAGCAGAAGAGTCAACGGTGCCAGGCAGTTTGTTGTTGTCTGCATTCGTTGTAAAGCGGAAAGTACGAGTACCTGTTGCAAAACGAGGGTTTGCATCTTCATTCGGGTTTGGAATGAACAGAGTACCAGCAACCTCTCCAACATTATTGGAGATCAAACGACGATCCTTGACTACCGCACGAGCGCCAGAGGTTTGTCCAACAAGAACCTCACCAACAGAAATGTTGCCATAGTAGTCAGGGTTCTTGGTTTCTGCTAGAGCATCAATGTCAATGTTCAGGATGTCCGTTTGTGATGCATAAGACTCGGGCAGAGCACTAGCGGTACCTGTGTATGGGTTGAACTGACCACCATCATTCGGGTTGGCAACTTTCAAACGGCAACCAGATGTAGAACCAATGACAGTCTCACCAACAACAAACGGTGTTTCGTTTGTATTGGGGTCTGCAGAAGAGTTCTTCACCAACTCGATGATCTTCGGCATCATGTAGTTGTTTACATTCACGTTGTCGAAGAATGCATAGAAACGAGTATTGGGTTTCATACGGGAAACCTTGTAACCCACGTTTCTGGAACGGATCCAGGGGATTGCTGTCTGAGACAGAATGCTGTCACCCAGAGACTTGCGGTCAACACGGGGGACAACACGAGTTCTCACACCTTGACGTGTTTGGTTGTTAACAACACGATAGGTACGACGCTCGTGCAGGTAGAAGAGACCTTGACGACGCTGACCGTGACCAGCACGACCCAACTGACGACCAACACCATATCTACCAGATCTGGACAGGAATCTATTTCTAGATTGAAGTGTTTCACCAGTCCAGTTAGTCTGCCAAGAACCCCACTGAATAGGAGCAAAACCATTCTGGTCAATGTTCAGGTCTCTAGCAACTGCAGAGAAGTCACCTTCGACGTTCTCAACTCTTGCAGGCAGACGCTTGGTGTCGATCCAGTCGTCAGAAGACGGCAGGAGGTCGATACGACCAATAAAGGTGAACACGTTGAACGGGTTAACGTTCTCTTGACGGGAAGCGTATGGTTGTTCAACAACAACTTCTTCAGTGTATGGAAGTGTGAGAACGTTTGCTTCGTGTTTGATAACGTTGCTGGAAGAAGTCTCATTCCACTCAAGAGCAACGTTAGTTGTATAGTGGGACGGACGGAGAATGCCTTCTCTGAAGTCCAAGGAACACTTATAGTCAGGACTCAGAACATCACCAACTGTGTGGTCGGTGAAGTCGTCCACAACATAACCGTTCTTGAATCTATCAAGACCGTTAGCATCATAGGACTTGGTATTATCTGCTTGTACTTCAAGCAGAGACAGTGAGGTATAGTATTCAACTTGTGCAAGACGTGCCTCAAGGTCACCAATGTCCTTCATTGTGAAGCGACGAATCTGCTCAGGGCTGATGATTACGTCACGCTCAGGATTGTAGACATATGGTTTGAGTTCCATAGTTGCAAGCAACATGGCATTCTCAACCTTGTCGGGAGGGAGAAGATCTTCCCCAGGTTTGCCCTGAGCAACGATGATATTATTGTTGTGACCCAGATAGATGTGGTCAACTCTAGGTTGATACCAGGAGTAGTCAGCACGGAATGCTGTCTCTACACGCATGATATCGAAGATTGTGGATCCACCAGCAGCATTATTTTGTGTGGAGAATACACGAGAGTCGAAGTCAAGAGAGGTACAGTTCACATAATAGGGATTGCCTACAGTGCCCGAACCTTCTGCTTGCTCACCAACTGCGGGACGGAAGTCAATCTGGTCAACCAGGAAGTTGATGCTACCGTCAAGTTTGTAGTTGGGGATTTCCTTGAAAGGAATGCCTGTATAAGATTGTGCCGAGAAGTAATCACCAGTCTGCTCATGCAAGAAGTAATCAAAGATGATGATTAGTTTTCTTGTGGGTGCAGTGATATTGGGTTCGCGGATCAGTTTGGAAACGTCAGTAAAGTGCGAACCTTGCTGAGGATCCAGAATGAACGAAGATGTGATATTTCTAGCACCAAGGATGACAGATCCATCAGCGTCATCGATGAGTGCAGTCAGTGCAATACCATCATCATCAAAACCGTCAATAATCTCACCAGGAATAAACGGAACATTGTTCAGCGATACATTATAAAGACGGAGGGTAGAGTTGACGAATGACACAACTCGTGCTCTAGCACCAGAGGTACGACCAACAACAACAGAACCAACATCAAAAAATGTTGCAGAGTCGAGGACTACATAAGGAATCTGAGCATCTTGATCAGTCTCAGACTCATATACTGCATGAATCTTGTAGACATCGTTCAGACCCATTGAGATCTCACGATCCTCAATACGGGTACCATACAGATTACCGTAAGCAAGACCGAACTTCAGAGTATCGTTCTGTTGATTGGTCTTGATAACCTTCATGACACGCATCTTAGATGCAGTCTTGATTTTTCTAGAAACGGTATTTTTAGAGACTAATGCATTCAGGTGAACCGAAGTAACCCCCGACAGACCTTGAATAGTGATTGACTGTCTCTCCGCACCGAAACTGACAGTCAGATTCTCTTCATCATTTTCGGTTTCCAGGTCAAGGTTCTGTCCAACTGTATAGGAGGACCCAGATTGAGCAGCAACAGTAAGAGTGAAGTCACCTTCATCCAGAGAACCGAATGCTTCGGACTCGGGAAGTGTAATGGTAATATCACCGTTACTTACAACTTTGTTGATAAATGATCTGTAAACGAAGAAGGATTCGTCGTCCAGAGAACGCATCGAACGATACGGCAAGTCAATGCTGAGTTCACCGTTCTGATACGATTTCATCTGCAGATACGGTCTCATACGAATGACCACACCCTGAGCATATTCGCCGTCAGGGATGGTGCCCTTAGTCAGAGCCGTATCAAGAACTGCCGTTTGATTGGCATAGTCAAAGATATAATCAGAGGTAACTGAGGTTGCAGAGTTCTGCTCTGTAGCATCAATCGCCGTTGGGTCAACTCTCTTAATACGGAGAGTGTTTTCACCCTTCAGAGATGTACCAGTTACACGGAGAACTTCTCCAGGGCGGAGTTCTGTTCCAAAGTTAGAACCATAACCATAAAGGAGTTGATTCGTTGTTTGATCAACATCGACGTTATAGCAGTCGATTGCATATTGATCTTTCAGACTGACGTTACAACCAAAGACGATTGCAGAACCCTGATTTCTACCAACCATGGATCTGGTGTCTTGGAACTGATAACTGAAGACAGCATCAATCTCACCAACTACACGACCGTCTCTTGTGACAACCTCACCATTTGTGAATGTGCCAGACACTTGATAGAGTGTCACATACTTACGGTTCTGACCCGATGTTGCACCTTCATAGACATACGCTCTGGCACCAGAAGTGCGCCCTTCAATAACATCACCTGCTTGCAGAATGACATTTGCTTTGAAGTTCATCACGGTGAACATTTGAATGTCCATCATGTAGAGGTTGTGGAAGTCTGTACCAAGTGTGGTATCGGACTTCACATACTTCATTTGGACAACACGAGCCTTACCGATCATGTTACCCTGGGAAGATCCAGTGTAAGTAGAATAATCGGTTGTGTCGTTGGGTGCGATCAACCAGTTGTCACGGAGTTCGATGACTTGATATGCATCGTTAACACCATCACCACTGATTTGTGGATTGCCGTAAACGTCATAGACTTCGACAAAGTTACCGAGTTCAAACGAGATAATACCGTTCTCTCTGGTTTTGAATGTTCTGGGTTTGGGAACAGAAGCATACTGAGAAGTTAGAAACTCAGTTCTATAACCTCTAACATATGCTCTACCAGGACCAACCTCAATAGCAAGATACTCATCAGAAGCACTGACGCCATCGGGGGATACTTCACCAGTTCTGTAAACACCGTTATTGAAGAAGTCATCAAGGTGCTCACGAGCAGTAACGTCAAACGTATCTACAACGTAGTCACCACTCTCTTCAAACGTACGACGTGCCATCGAACGTTCAAGTTCAGAATATGCAGTCTTATTAACGACCTGCTCAATCTTACTGTTGTTGATTCTCAGCAGTTCAATGAAGTTCTTATCAGTGTCATCATTGATTGCTTTCTTGGTGAGGGTAGTTCTAATACGGAATCTGTGTCCACCAGGAGCAGAATAGTTAGAAGAACCAGCAGCATTATCGTTCAGTGAGGGGTCATCCTCAGGAGTGATGATCGACTCGCTAACCTCAAGACCAACACGGTAGGATGGGTTGTTGGTGTATTGATCCAGAAGCAGGTATGCAGACTCCACGTCTACAAAGTAACCTCTGATGAAATACACACCCGCATTGATGTATGCAACAGAACCAGTTGCAGTCGAATCGGCGGGAAGAAGTTGTGCAAACGGAGAAGAAACCTCAATCAGGGTTGATCCAAAGGTAATCTCGTTCTCAGCGTAGAGTTGTTCGTTATCAATAAACTCTTTAACATCTACTGCGGAAACGGTGTCGCCAGAATCAACGTACTTAACGTACAGTGTGATATATCCTCTATCAGATTCTGGAGCAGGAATAGAGTATAGAACCTTTGCCTTAACACCAGATGTGACGCCAGTAATCAGTTGTCCGTGTAGCTGCTCACGGTAGTTCTCAACGTCAACCCCCAGGAAGTTCTGTTGCAGGATAACTGCTTTAACATTCAGGTCGTAACCAATCTGACCAGGAATGACCATGGCACCTTCTTTGAAGAAGTGTTGTCCCATGGACTCGATTTGGTTCTGCAGAATAGTCTGCATCGAGGTAAGTTCCCTAGCCTGGATGGGGAATCCTGGTCTAAAGAGAACTCTGTAAAAGTTTTTGTCCTTATCGAAGTCGTCAAAATAAGGACTAATGTTCAGATTAGTATTCTGGGGCATTTTAGAACTCGATTACGATTTTGATATCTTCGATTTGGTCACCAGCGCGAGAAATCGCACTCCTGTTATCTATGTAGATGACATCGCCAGAGTTCGGTTGGATCTCGGGAGATGCATATCCGTTTGTGAATGACATACCCAGGTCATATTCTGTGTTGTTAATAACACGAGTTGATGCACCTGCGACAATCGGGAAGTTAATATCTGGGTCACCAGAGGTACCAGATGTTGCACCAACGATTGCGTTACCACCTTCAAACTCAACGAGGTTACCTGTGATTTCAGGGAATACACCGTCAACTCTGTTCTGGTAATACTTCAAAACTTTGGTTGTGGAGTTCCAGGAGATGACTCGTCCACGAGCAGTCACTTGCTGACCACCAACAGTACGAGATTGTGTGATGATTTCATCAGTTTGGAACTGACCTGTAAACGATGCAGGGAAGATAGATGCATACGTTCCAGATAGGGTGAGATCGGATACCAGTTCAGCAGTACCGAATCTCTTTGGGTTGATCACCAGACCAATACGACGATAGTCGTTATCAGTTGGGAAGTCACCGCTACCTTCAGCATAAGTGAACTTCGTGTTGATCATTACTCGGAAACCACCCAGTTCGACAGGAGGTGTAGCACCGTGACCGCCAACAGGGGGAATGATAACGTCGATAGTTGCACCAGCACCAGCACCAGCACCAATACCGTTCACTTCGTCAATGATGACTTTACCGAATGTGTAACCAGAACCACCAGAGGTTACAGTTGCAGAAACGACCTTACCACCATCAACAACCAGCGATACACGACCACCAGTACCGTCACCCTTGATGGGGACGTTCTCGTATGTACCATTGTTGTAACCAGCACCAGATGCCTGAATAACAACGGTGTCGATTTCTCCACCGATAGCATCGGACTGCACAGCAACGTCACTCAACACTGGCATATATTCGCCAGAGAAGAACTTCAGCACCTGTCCCACAGGGATGGTGTACATATACTTCCAACGATAACCGTCAGAGGTAGTAATAACAGATGTAGAAGTACCAGTCGGTTCAACAGTCGAGGGCTTACCGTTCGGATCAGAAGGGGATGTTCCGTTGTAGATGCACTTATAGACCTGATACGAGGAGTTAACCACGTAGAAGTCGGCGTCATACAGTTTGGTAGCACCAGAAGATGCAGTCTTGGTAGAACTGTAGTCATGACGATACATGTCATAGACATAACCCAAACCACCAGTGGTTTGTTCGGGAGGTGTCCAGTCCACACGACGGATAACTTGGATAACGTCATTCGCAAGCACACGCTTGAGCGAAATCATGTCATCAAAGACATCCGAAAACTCTTGGAAAGAGTCAATAGGTGTCGGTGGATTATTTTCATTGTCCCACGATTGTGGACGACCAATGAAAACGTACAGACGGTCTCTACTTGCCCCAGCATCAATGTCAGATTGGATGGGATCAGGTCCCTCCAACGCCTTGATGAACTTGTTAGCAGTAAAAATCCTAAACTGGTCAGTAAGTAACGCCATTATGCTGTTTTACCCTTCCCTTTATTTATAGGTTATTCTGGTTCGTTTCTCAGGAGGTAATCGTAATAGACCTCCCAGAGATTACCCGACGCACTTGAGCTACCACCAGAAATAGCATCAGTTGGATCGAACTTATAGTTCGCACCATTATTGACGGGAGCGGATAGATTAAGTTGCACATATCCTGTGCCGTATCCTGTTGGCGAATAATCCACAGAATCCAGAGTTGCACTAACACCAGAAACAGAAGATTGAATAGTCTCACCAACTAAGAACTGTGTGATACCATTCCAATCTTTGATGATCATTCTGATGTCGGCGGAGTGAGCTTCGCCGTCTCCAAGTGCACCTGCACCTTGGACTGTTGCAACTAGAGGTGATTGACTACCATCAAACACACGATCACCAATCTGAAGAAGTGTGGTATTTTGTCCACCAACAGTTTCCTCAATACCATATTTAGATGAAGCAATACCACCATCAAGACTTACTTCATATTCAAAGTCGGTGCCTGTGTTGATGATATCGATGATGCCATCACCAGCACCCTCTAGTTCATCGTCATCCTCAAACCTACTATCAGGTCTGACTGAAAGTGGAGATGTAAACAAAACAATCTCATCACCAGGGGAATCCAGGACTACGTGAGGTTCTACACCAGTTCCAGAAGAACCAGCAACACCAGCAATGAATGTGATGATCTTTGTCTCTGCTTGGGATTTGCCAGCATCAATAAATGCCAGTTCGTCAACCTCAAACACCAGATACAGTTCTCTGGTCTCAGGTCTCCAGTCATAAACAATAGCGATCTTGTTATCTGCCGATTCCTGAACACGACGAACACGATCGTTAATGGCAAACTGATATCCAGTTATTCCCGTGTTGGGATCATTCTGCAGAGCATCAAGGATAACTTTTTGGTCATACTTGAAGTTGATGCCTCTTGTAATACCCTTGAACTGCGTAGCAGTCTTTGATGTATAACGGAAGATCTCTTTACCGATCTGTGCCTTACCAGAACCAGGGAATGCTGCAGTGGTTTCAACGTTGATTGTGGTGTCAGAGACACCAACGTCCGAAGTAAGACCTGTAATGTTATACAGAACCGAGTTCAGAGACTGTCTATTTCTCGCAGTTCTAACAAGGTTTGTATTTCTTGTGAAGATAACTTGGGGAGGAGAGGTATATCCACCACCAGGATTTGTGATGTTGATTTGTTCAATCCTACCAAGATTGACAACTGCCTCAGCAGTTGCACCAGATCCACCACCACCAATCAACTGAATGATAGGAGGAGTCTCAAAGAACTCACCAGGGTTGCTGATGTTGATATTCTCAACCTGACCAAACTCGTTTACCTCACAGATACCTGTTGCACCTTCACCACCGCCACCAGCGATAACAAGAGCAATATCGGATCTAGTGTAGTTACGACCGACATTTTCGAGAGACAGACCAGTCACAAAACCAGTAACGGGCACCAGTTCAGCTCCAGCACCGCCACCACCGACAATCGATGCAGTAGTACCACCGAAATAGTTATCACCATTTCTGGTCAACTGGATGTAGTCAACACCACCAGTTTCATTCAAAAAGACTTGACCGCCAGCACCAAAAGCACCCGCATCGGTACTATTGATTACAAGACGAAGTGGACTATATCCTTCGCCAGGATCAAGAACTTCTACTGCTTGAATCTCTCCTGCAGTATTGATGATTGGTCTGAGAACAGCATCACGAAGAGGTGTACCACAGTTACCAATAGTAAGTTGTGGTGGGTCATTGGCATCATATCCAGACCCACCATCAACAACATACACCTCACGGACACCGTAAGTGCTGTTGAATACTGGAGATATTTGAGCGCCGCTTCCTGGGACTGTTCTTGCCATTTATCAGACCACTACAATGTTTCCGACCATGCCACCATGGATGGTGCACTGATACACATAAGTCGTACCTGCACTCACAGACATGGGGACTGTGTAGACAAGAACGCCAGTGATAGATCCAGATATGCCATCCGTTACAGCAGCACCACCCGATCCAACGCGGATTTCAAATGGGTGACCTGTACCAGTGGTGTTGTTGAATCTATATGTGAAACCTCTATAGACATAGATTGTTGGGTTGTCTGTGGTATTGCTCAGACCAGGACCATCAAATCTATATGCAGTAGAACCGTTTGCTGTAATACTCCAGGAGAGTACAGGTGATGCATATGCGGAATAGGTATCGGTCCCTGTACCTACAATCGATTGCCCTTCAGCAACCGAAGGCAGAGCAGCGGCAGTGTTGTTAATCGTGACGATCGTACTAGAACCATCACCAGTAATAACAGTCGAGATGTTTGTACCACCAGTGAAAGTTACCTCAGAAGTTGCAGCAGATGCACTTTGAGATCCTGTATCACCATTGATTGTTTCGTACAGGTTTTGGGTGATATTGGGTGAATCATTGGTGATTGTTAGGTTATCGCCAGAAATCGCTGTCGAAATACCTGTACCACCAACAAGGTTAATCTGAGATGTTGTAGTGGTAGCAGTCTTACTGCCACTATCCGAACCAATCACACTGAACAGGTTTTGGTCTGGATCACCCAGAGCACCCGTCATATCAATGGTCAAGGTATCTCCAGTGATAGATGTGGAGATATTTGTACCACCAGTGATTGTCAGAACATCCTGTGCAGCACTAGCAGTTGTACTGCCAGTATCCGCATTGAAAGTTTCCCACAGGTTTTGTGTGCCACTGACACCACCTTCACCAGTAGCATCATTGGCAGGTTCAAACTTAGAAGTTGTGGAGTTCCACTTTAGTATCTGACCGTTAGAGGGACCACCACCGACAGTCATGTCAACGTCGGACAGATCACCAATGCTGCTGTTTACGTCAACCAGTTCAATCCAGGAAGAGGAGTGTGCAAAATAACCCTTACCAGTATCATGAACATGTGCAAACATGCCATGATGGTTTGTGGCGTTGGGGAGGTCTGCCAACTCGCTGTATGGTGCATACCACTTCAGGTATCCATCTGCACCATCAATATAGGTATACGGTGTGCCACTATTCCCACCCCAGAAGTTAATATCACCAACGCCACTTGGCTTGAGTGTGACATTACCATTGCTGTTAGATGTAATGTTAAAACCACTGACATCCAGGTCTGCAGTCAGGGTATCTAGGTGATCCCCATAAAACTCTGCTTGTGGGTCGGTTCTAAAACGAAGAACTTGACCGTCTGTGATACCAGCACCGATATTGATCAGAATATCGGTGCCATTACCAAGACGATCGTAAAGTTCATCAATGACGTTATTAAGTTTGACGGCACCGTCTCTTAGGGTGTCGCCAGTACCGTCATTAGCGGCAGAACCAATACCAATATTCTGCTTAGACATAGTTCTCGGACTTTTATAGTGCTATTTAGGTTTGATCGAAACGGGTAGATGTGCTGTCGAACGTTGTCGCAGTAGCATCAAACTGAGTATCGCCAGTTGCACCACCCACACCTGTTACGGTTAGAGTTGCAACGTCGGAAGTCAGCGGAGAGTTTTGTGCAGGTGCTGGAGCACCGATAGGTCCACGGATCTCTACCTTGAACTTATACCCTGTCATATAAGACAGTGCAGTGAAAGAGTAGGACGAGGACGTTGCACCATTGAGAGTGGAGTATGAGAAACCACCATCAGTAGATCTGAACCACTGATAAGTCTTGGGTCCATTCTCGGGCAGGATGGTTGCAGAAACAGAGAATGTTGCAACTTGTCCACTGTTGAGTGTGACGTTCTGGGGTTGCGTGTTGATCTGCAGGGTAGGTGCAACACCACCAGGACCCTCACCACCAGCACCAGGATCAGGAGGTGCAGCAGCACCATTGTTCGGTGGTTGATCAATACTCTGTCTGGATGTCAGACCAATCATGTATGGGAACTGTGCTTCTCCTGTTTCATCGACTGTCAGGAAATATGCATAAGTGCCGTTTGGATACTCTGGGGTAAGGCAAAAACGTCCGTTATGGTAGTCGAGTGAACCCTGCCCCTCGTTGTACTCCCAGTCCTGCATAAATGACCCTGCAGGGGGGTTCTGAAGGGTACTACCATATGAAGGTCTACCTTCAGGTTCAATAGGTTTGAGATCGTATGATGTAGTCATATTGGTGATCTCGGATTCATTATCCCAAGGATCCGAATATGCAAACGGACCATATACGGGGAATCCATCAAAAGCGATACCAAGCAGCTTGGAATGACCGTCAGGATGTCTCAGATTGTCACCGTTGTACTGGGTCAGACCGTAATAATCATTATATGTTGACATGATGGAGTTTTCTTTCCAGCAGTCAATGAAGTGTGTATCGTGATAGTGATATTGTCCTGTGTTCTCTGGGTGACCACCACACTGGTCATCACCAAAATCTACTGGGGACAACTCATAGTGTGCATTCCAGTTAAATCCTGTCGGTGGGTTTCCACCTGCCCCCGCACTGGGATTGAATAGAGCAACGCCGTTTGAGGATACGCCAATAATACCCAGAGGTGTGGGGGTTCTACCGTTTCTCTGATCATAATATGTGTATGTGCCAGTATCGCCATACGACGAATCTGCAACGATCAAGTCAAGTGTTGTATCCGTACTTCTCCAGCAGTTGCCAGGGGTAGAAGTAAACGTTGTTCCTTGATAGACAAACTTTTGCTTTCTTCCATCACTGAATACAAACAGTAAGTTGTCTCCAGGACGAATAGTTCCAGAAAAGGGATCTGCACTCAGAAGAGTGTTGTCATCTGGCGATAGCGGGATAGTGATAACGTATCCTTCTTTCGACCAAGTATTATCGTCAAACGTTCTAGCAATGCCAAATGTACCACCTCTAAAAAAGAAGTCATGCTCAAACGCCTGTTGTGTAACAGTGTTTGGGTTGTTTGCATTAGGGAACGTTCCGTAAGCTACGGGGGTTGGCAACCCGTCCCCCGTAACTGTCAGAATGTTAGTTGATGGATTATACTCAGCAGTTGCTGTCATCGTTTTTGACTATTTATTGTGCGAAAATAGACGAGGGATCGAAGTTAGCAATCACAGTAGCGCCCGTCTGTACCGTGAGGACAGAGGAGTTGGAGTAGACAGGTGTTGCACCTGCGTATGTGATTGCAACTCTATATTCATCACCATCATCACCTTGAATGGTGCTGCTGGTTGTGTAGATTGCCTGGTTTGCACCGATGATGTTGTTCCAGTTAGTCTCGCCGTAGTTCTTCTTCTGCCACTGATAGTTCAGACCCTCGGTCACGCCCAGGGGATCGCCATCAGCAGCGTTGAACACTGCGATCACATTGAACACTGCAGTCTGACCTTGGTTGACTGTGATGTTCAAAGGTTGACGGGTAATCTGGATTGCACCAGACTCAATGGTGATTACATCACCTGTGGTAGCATCGATTGCCTCGCCTGCGAAGACATCGAAACCACCGTTAATCGGAGCACCCTGAGGTGTTGTGAAGTCATCAGCAACTGTTGTCAGAACGCTGACCACAGGCAGTGCATAACCAACACCAGGAGTCTTAACTTGGATGCTTGCGACACCCATTTGTGCACGTACGCGACCGTCAAAACCACTGGAGGAGATCACGTCAACATTCGGACGTGAGGTGTAACCGTTACCAGGGTTGGTGATGATTGCTGCGGAAAGCGTACCTTGGCGAATATTCGCCAGCGCGGAAGCGTTGCGACCCTTGACTGTGCCTGTGTACTCGAAGGTAACCAGCGAGTTGGAGGATTCAATCAGAGCAACCTCACGCGGTTCTGCCTCATCTTCACCTTCGATGAAGAGTTGGTCACCTGCTTCAATCGGCGGAACGACTGTTGCGGCAATAACGTCCGCGTCAGAACCAATGTAGCTGAATGCTACAAAGGTCGTGCCTGCGCGAGGAATCTCGGAGAAGATGATACGAGAACCAACGATCTCATAACCAACTCCAGGTTCCTGAATGATGCCGTTGAGCGAAACGATGATGTTGTTCTCGGGCAGGATAGTGTTGGAGGAAACACCTTCAGTCAGGGTCAGGGAGTAGAAACCACCCTGATACTTGAGGTTGAACGAAGAGCGGAGTGAATCAAACTCGAAGCTAATGTCATCCAGTTGACGGAGTTTACCGATGTAGTAACCGATGAACTCAGATCCAACTTCAGGTGCCTCTGTAAACGTAATCTCGTCTGAAGACGCGGTGTACGCAGCAGCAGCGCCAGGAGGTTGAAGGATGCCGTTCACGAAGATCAGCATGTGACCTGCAGGGTCGGGCAGATATTGCTCACCATTTGCGATGGTCAGTTTGAACGTTGTTTGCGAACCGTCAAATCCACGGAAGTAGCGATCCACGCGACCAATCAAGTCCTTCGCTAGCGAGACACCTGCCTGCCAACCACCATCAGATGTGACAGTCATGTTTGTGAGGAAGTCTCCTTCAACTTCTTCCAACCAGCAGCGAGCGGTTGTACCTGTTTGCTCAATCTTGGCAATCTTGCCGTAGGCGGAATAGGAAGTCTCAACAAAGGTGCCAGATGCAAAGATCAGCGGGAAGTTGTTGAGGTTCTCAAACTTACCAACGTTGTAACCACCATCTCCAAATGTGCTTACAGGGACGTTTCCGCCACCTGTCTGTACGGGCGAGGTGATGTAAAGGTCATTCACGCCATCATCGGGACGATTATCCCACTGAGTGACAGTTGCCGTAATGCCAGGTACCGCAATGGTTGTTCCCTGCAGCAGGTATACGGTATCACCAGAAACAAAGTTGCCAGTGTAACCCGTATCGCGTGAGACGCTAGAAAGGGACAGTTTGTAGACTTTCTGACCGTGTACGTAGGTGTTCACGGAGATTGCCTGACCCTGATCATCAATGCCAACCAGATCAAGATACTTGTCTGTGATGGAACCGTAGATCACGTCACCAGTTTCCCAGGCGCTGTTGATTGTCTCAACATCCATGGTGATGCGACCACCGTCAGTTGCGGTAAGAACACCACGCTTGTCATTGAAGACATCAATATATGCTTCGGTCGCGGTATCTTTCTTGAACAACCAGTCACCCTGACTAAAGATGCCAGTCTTGGCGTTAAGAAGCAGGCGATCTTCGTCAACTGCAGTTACAGTCGCGGTTGCACCAGATGTGATGCCCTCAAGAATATCTCCCTCAGAGATTGTGCCTTGGATGGTTTCAAGTTTGATCCAACCATTGTCAAACTCGTCAGGAATGACGTGCTGCATTACATAACCGTTGTTTGTGACAGCACCCTGTACGACAACTTGTTCGCCGTCGATAAAGGTAGTCGCAGACATCGTTTCAAGACCATAGTATTTGAAGGTCTTAACAATCTTTGCAGCATTGATAAAGGTGGATGATACTTCGGCGGAAGCACCAGTTGTCGTGCCAACAAGCACGTCTGCGATGTTGAATCCAGCAGAAATGGGAGTCTGGATATCGCGTGTGCCGTAATCGTTGGCAACGCGAGTAACACCTGCACGACGAGCAGTGAAGAACTGCTGGTTACCTGTGTTTGTGAGATCGAAAGTGAAGTCGCGGAAACGAGCATCATGCTTCGGCATACGAGAGATCTCGAACCACTGCGGTTCTGCGTTGAGAACGTAGTAGTAATCTTGATCGTTTGCACCGTCCAGAGAAACTGCAGATGCGAGGACGTATTTCAGAACATCGCCACGGCGGAAGAAGTTGGTACGGTTAATGCGTACGCGGTTTTCTTCACGCTCCCAACCGACTTCGATTGTCGGAGTGAGCAGAACCAGAGCGGGATCTGTGTTGTAGTCTTCGCCTTCGTTGTAAGAGTTGGTGAGGTTCTGGGCGTCAGTGGAAGCAACGAATGTGACCACGTTGTCAGAGGGGAACGTGCCACGCTCGATAGAAAACTCCAGGCAGTTAAGAGTGGAGTCCATATTGAACTCGGTGCTCTCCTGATCCCACTCCAGGCGAGGAGTGTAACCCTGAACTTGCTCAGGACTCCAAACGTTGTAGG
>Ga0181591_10001380_pt1 | contig 20622 bp, 31 predicted proteins | sample 071ome_33_FD_133757 | JGI IMG/M metagenome (GOLD analysis project Ga0181591, IMG submission 133757) | Coastal salt marsh microbial communities from the Groves Creek Marsh, Skidaway Island, Georgia - 071412AT metaG (megahit assembly) | ecosystem: Environmental > Aquatic > Marine > Intertidal...
GCACTGGACGAAAAGGCACCAAAGCTAGTCGAGGTTATAGTAGTTAATGATTCTTGAACACCGTTAATAAATATTTTAAAGTCACTATTTTGTCTTGTAGCAACTAAATGCGTCCATTCTGTATTCCAACTGTTCTGTATGGTATACACCCTATTTCTAACACTTCCCGCAATTAACAACGACCCTATTCTGCCAACATAACCAGAATCGTTAGAAAAATAAATTAACCCGCGAATATTATTATTGAGATAAATGTCAAATAGAGCTTGACATGTTGATGATGAACTGTTAAAAGTAGAGTTTAGCTTAAACCAAACAACAAGGCTTGCTGTATCAGACAATGTAGCGGCTAGCGATGTTGGTAAAGTAATATAGTCATTTGTGCCATCTAACGCAATCGCCCCTAACTTGTCATTACTAAAGGTTGCACCATTTACGAGAGTATTGGACTGATTGTTAATCATGTCATTCCAGTTTGTGCCTGCTCCGGGATAACTGGTAATATTTCCCGCATCCAATGAGAATGCTAAACCATTCAATGGTATTTGGGGATGATATAACGTATTACCAATAGTAAGTCCCATTTAAGCTCCAAACATGTCCCGCGTCCATTCTGGTGTAGCCAGAATAGCATGAATTTCAGATAAAATAAGTAAGCCAGTATGGCTTGGACAGTCTGTAATACAATTCGGGCAGCATTCACAATCTGCCGGATCATGATCACAAGTACAATCATACTTGACAAACGTTTTTGTTCCATCTACACTGTATCGTAATGTGTCGATAGATGTTTCACGCACTTTGCTAAAGTCTATCAAACTGGCATCATCGGATGATATAATTGAGAATCTTCTTTTTTCAAACATTAATACTCAACCTCCAATTTTGGTACATCTTTTCTTTCAGCATAAACAATGTAAGAGCCGCAAAACTTCTTACTAAGCTCGACATACTTATTATTAGCTTTAATAACATATGGCTGTATAAAGTAAAATTTACTAGGGGTTAAGTGAACAGTAATACTATCTTCATTTACAAGATTGCACCAATATTCCGGAAGATCTATTCTATTACAGTCTAACTTACCTCTGTAGTAAACTCCATTCTCTGGACCTTCAAGACAGGCGTATTGAAGTTTGCTACCTTCTTTTAATGGATGGTTAATAAGAAAAGATTTTGTTGTGGCTGCAATATGACCACCAACGGTTAATGTGGTAGATCCACTATTCCAAGTAAATCCAGAATCAGAAGCTGGCTTATTATCTGATCCATAATATAAAATTTGATTGCTAGGACCAGATAAGGCAATTGGTGTTCCGTCAAAGTACAGTCCACCATTTAAATTATATAAAGCATTGGCTGTGGTTGGAGGTGTGCCAGATTCAATAATTATACCAGATGAGCCAACAATCACTTGATCATTAGCGTCTTGATAAACACTTCTTTCTGCCGGATATACTATAAAAACAAAACTCTGTCCGCTAAGATTTAGTTTAGCATTAGAGTTTGAGCTAGATAAAATTGTATCTCTAGTTAAGGTATCAGAAGAGTACGTTCCAATACCAACTTCCCATGCATCTTGATTGACAATGGTATAATATGTAGTATCACTATTAGATAGTGCTGAACTAAAAGATTGATAACCAGCTATAGCACCACGTAGCGTTATTGTACCAGTGCCAGTTGTCAATGACGATTCTTTGACACGATTGGCAAGTGTTAATGGCATTGGCTTGTATCCTATGGTGAATTCTTACAACAAAAAAGGGGAGGAGGAGTAAAATACCCCCACTCCCCTGAAACTCACAGAGTTAATTTCTCAGAAACTTCCAAGAACAACTCTACGATTGTCAAGAACACCAAAGCCAACCTCTGCGAATCCGTATAGACCGGAACGCTGCTGACGATGAAGTGCAGGATCTTCAAAGATTGTAACTTCCTGCTTGACAGGCATAACGAATGAATCGTTAGCGGCTAGGTCAAGACCAACAACAAGTTCAACGTCTGAAGATGGGCCTAGAGTACCACTTAGGCTGTTTGAGTAGTAAGTTTGATACTCTTGACCTTCGCCAAGTTCATCAATCGCGTGGAGGTTAACACCAAATACGCGAGAAACAGAACCGGCGGCGTCATTAGCGACATAAATCTCTCTACGAGATGTTTCGTCAAGCTGATCAATACCCCAGTTACGCATATCTTCAACACCTTCTGGTGAAAGATATAGGTCTGTAAGTTGACCACGCTTGATAGAAGCACTGTTACCGCCAGCATTACGACGCATAACAACCTTCAATAGAGAAACAAGACGCTTGGTGAATTGACCAGCAGCAGCATCAGCATCGTAAACAAGAATGTTACGGTCAACGCCAGCGGCTAGAATGGTGTGCCATGCATCGTCATTCATCTTCTTGACGAAACCAGCTTCGAGGACTTGGGTTGCACGAGCAACAACGTCCCAACGAGCTTCACGAGCATAACGAAGAAGCCGATCAATAGAGTTGGCAATTGTGTAAGTCGGAACCATGACGTAATCGCCTTCGACGGTACGTTCAGGCACGCGACCATGAGCAGGTGCAACGTAAGCCACAAAATCGGCTTCTTCACCCGGAGAAATTAGATCAAGTGGGAACTCTGTAGAGCTACCAGCAGGCATCGCAATTCTCTCATAAATATTGCTGGCAATATCGCCAACCATAATTCCTTCACGAAGAGGTAGCTCAATAGCCTTGGCTAATTCAGCCATAGCATTGCCAGCCTCTACGCGGTCAGTACTAGCTGTACGCTGAAGCAATTCAATGAATTCAGCATCTGGTTTGGTTAAAAATGACATATGTTTTTCTCCTAACTTTTAATTCATTCAGGGAAGATTGACAGAAACTTTGGCATAACCATCCGCATCCTTTGTCGAAAGGAAACGGCCAATAGCAACAGCGGTGCCATCCTGAGTACCAGCAATCTTGCCGCTATCTGCGACATATGCCGTCTGACCAGCAGTTGGAGTGCCAGAAATTTGGTCAGTAACAACAAAGCCTTTGGTTAGGATAGTAACCTTTCCACCCTGCTGAACTTCGTCTTGATGCCAGTTAAGATGCTGACGAGTTTGGTCAATATTAACAACATCATTAAGAAGAATACCTAGAGGGGTTGCTCCAGATGCTTCCGCAGCGACAGTTGCAACGGCAGAAGAACTGTCCATTGCAGAGCCAGAACCTTGAGTGCTGATAGAAACAACAGCACCACGACTGGCAGTTTCGTTCATGAAGTATGTTACTTCGGTATCTAATTCGTGACGATCACCTTTAAGAGCCATATTTATTACTCCTAGTCATTTAAGATTTTTAGTAGAATTTAAAACTGATCCGCGAATCCATGAAGCTGCGGCAGCGATTGCCACATGCTTATTTTCTTCAAAAGATTCTGGATTTGCCAAAGTTGCTTCCGCAACTTCAGATACATCTTCTAGAATAGAAGCATCAGCTTCTTCTTCATCTTCTTCTTCTTCATCTTCGTCTGCGGCTTCAACAAGTGGCTCTGGAGCAGGCTCTGGAGCAGGCTCTGGAGCAGGCGTAGGGCTATTGTGAATTAAAGCAACAACCGACTGGAACATTTCATCTGTAGCTTCTGCAAAGTCTTCAAGAACTTTTGCAGCAGCTTCTTCAGTTGCACCAGCTTCGACCAAAGACGCCATACGCTTCATGCCTTTCATTTCTTTCATCATGCCAGCGTATTTCTCTTTCATACCTTTTAATTCTTCTTCTTTCCTTTCCATGTCTTGCTTCAAGGCTTCAGCTTCTTTTTCCATCTTTTCCTTGTCGCCATGCATGGTCGCAACAGAATCTTGCAATTCTTTGACCTTGGCTTCAAGAGACGCGATTAGCTGATCCTTTTCAGCAATGATGGACTCATTAGCAGCAGTAATCTCTGCCAATGCATCTTCATGCGTTTTTTCGATCTCAGATTTTTGAGCATCAAATCCGGCTTTAACGGATTCTAATTCAGCCTGCAAATCTTCAATCTGCTTGGTATTATCACTCATATTATGATTCTCCATAGCAGTTAAAAAATTGTTAAAACTTATATTAGCCTTTGTATTAAAGGGATTAACTCCTTTACTAAAGATAACACTTCTCGGATTTGCAGGCTTGGCGACTAACCCTTTACCCGAAAAGTAGAAACCCTTCAAAAGCCTTCCCACTTTATAGCCTTGGTATTCTCCAGTTCCACCATAGGCTCTTAGATGCTTTGTCAAGAAAGAAGACTCTTCTGTTCTTGCCAAAACTCTATTTTCACTGTCCGGACCAACAATAGCATAATCAAAATCACTAAAGATACATTCCATTGAAACAGACCATTTTCCTTCGTCTATTTCACTGGTCAATTCTTCAATTCTTTCTCTCATCTGCATGTCGGACCAAGTTTTATAAATAACAGCACTGGTTATAATATCAATTTTTTCCGGCAACTCACCAGTGTCTGATTGTTTTACGGGATTACCATCATGGTCTACAACCATAGATGCTGTAATATGTCCTATGATGTCCGTATCATCATGCATGTAGTTAAATTGTTTGTTAACTGGAGTATCTCTAGCTTCCCACAATTCATCTACACCAAAAACATCATCGTTTTTATTCCATCCCGCCGATACCAAAACAGAATTTAGATAATAAAGATCTTTCTGCTTGACTTCTTTATTTTCTTGAATAAAACTTTTTGCGGACTTTAGAGACTGTGCTACAATCTGGTCATAAATATTGATTGTATACAATGAAGTAGATTCTGGAGATAATATATCACACTCAAATGCGATGGAGTTACCTCCATCGATCATAGCTTGAGCTAAGTTATCATTCATTTCATGTAAGTATATTTTCATATTCTACCTTTCTACAGAAAGAATACGCCACAAAAAATAAATTAAGTTTGTTTTTCGTCAAAAAAATTCAACGAATAGCTTACATTATTAATTTGACGTAGTTCATCAATAGATGGCGTTTTGTTAGTATTCTTTACCCATTCGGAATAAATTTCATTTTTGGCGTTCTCTTGGCTAGCAGTTAATTGAGGATTTTTCTCTAAAATAAATGCTATTTTCTCTGAATTAATTTCTTCATGTGGCTCAAGGCTGGATAAGATAGTAAACTTAATATCCTCTATTTCTAATAGCTCAGCCTTGCTTAACTCTCTTAAATTTTTCTTTTTGTAATGAGCTAATAGAGCGGGATTGACAATATTAGCGATTTGCTTTTGTGCCTCATTAGCCCATATCATAACAGTAGCCTGTCCCGGAGTTGTTTTTGGCAATACTCTTTTCTGCTTACGAGGCTCAGTATCTTTAGAGAATGGAGGCCGTCCGTTTTCTTTAACCTCTTTCTGCTGTTCCTGTGGAACCTGTGGTCCTTGAGGAGCAGGATTTTTAGGAGGCTCTACTTCTTTTGGCTTAGGAGTAAGATCAGTAACATCATCAATTCCAATCTCGCCTTTTTGCAAAGCAATCTTTTTGTACTCAGAATCAAGATTGGCATTATGATAAGGACCGGCTTTTGGAGGCATAGCTTTTCTGTCTCGCTTCTTACGCTCGCCTTGAATACGTTTTTCTTCTATTGAGTTATCTTCGCCCAAACGCTCTCTAACAGTTTCGACAGAAATAATATCTTCCTCTACTAACTTAATGAGTAAGTTCTTTTCAGCAACTTCATCAGATAAAAGCATTTGTTCAAAATGAATAGTGGCTGGCTGTGTGAAACCCATAGACTTCTGCACGTATTCTATTTCTTTTTGCCAAAACTGTGCAAGAAGATCTCTACCATATTCTAATCTCTCAATTAGTGTTTTAAGAGATATAAAGTTATTTGTAAATCCGCCACTCTGTCCAGCTAGTCCAGTTAGTGTTGGAGGAATACCAAGTCCAGCATAAATACTATTAAGAACTGGCTGATATTTCTCTGAGCCAAGAAACTTATAGATTTGAGTGTTACTTTCCTTGAAATCAATTTCTGGACCCCAAACAAGGTCCATAGTACCACCACCAACATTACTTGCTAAAATATTACGGAGCTTATCAATAGCACTTCTATTTGGTAGAATCTTATGGTCAAGATTACCTAAACGCCATAAACGAATATTAGAAATAGCACCGTCAAGTGCGGACATATCTGCGAGCTTCATTTTCTCAAGCATGATAATGTCATCAATGATCGGATTAACCATTGGATTGGCCCATAGCTCCCAATCATCTTTCTTATAGTGAAAGATCTCTAAGTATTCGCTATCTAGTTCAATATAAGGACTCTTATCTATTACTGCTTTCTTTAATGCTGGAGGTAATCCATCTATGTAAGTAGAGTTTTTTTCAAAAGACTTTCTTAACGAATTAGAAATCTTCATTTTATATTTTGGGGTTCCGCTAAAATTCGCAGCATAGCCACCTTCTATATCTATCTGCATAGGATTAAGGAAGTCATATCTAAACGGGATAGTCTTCTTAATCACGCGAGGTTTCTTATTTACAATAAGTTCATCTTGACCTTTAGACATTTCTCGCTGATTGCTACGGGTGACTTTTCCATATCTCTTGTAGATAATCACATTTCCACAACGATAAAGCATATTAAGAAATCGTTCAGATCTCTCAGTCCCCCCAATTTTATCCCACCATTTTCTATAGAATCTTTCTATATTCTTATTTGGATGGTTAAGTTGAATTCCCTGTGATGCAAAATCTCCCATTAGATCAATTACATTTTTTACTATGCCAACTCTATCATATGCCTTCATGCACATAGACATAGATTGTTTGAAATTATTTCCGGGTTCTTCAAATGGACGAAAGCGATAGTAATCATCTTTTAGAAAGTCAGGTCGAACAGAAATGTTTGGCTCGATATCAATATAAGAGCGACGACTAGCACTAGCACTCATAATGCCGTCATAACTGTTTACATTCCCGGCTGTATTTTCAAAAGCCTTTTGCTGATCTTCTGCTGATGTCCAGAAAATATAGGGAATTTGTTCTTCTGGTTTTTCTTTGGTCATATCTGATTCCTGCAATCAAAATGTAATTCGAATGTAATTAGACTGTACGCTAACTATACGCCATAGATCTCAATATAAGTTGTTCATTTGAGATGTAAACCAGTTAGGGCCAGAAAAAGTTGCTTGATTGTCAGTCTTGTTATTAGAACTTGCTGCAAATCCACCATATCCAGTATATGTACTTTTCTTTTCTTCAAAGGAAATAGATCTAGCAGACATATTTGCCATTAATAGGGAAGAGTAACGGTCTTTTCTCATGCGTTTCTTTTTACCAACTCCGACTTTAACTTCGGGCGTGTCCCATCTCATTCTGCCATTCACGCTTTCCGTGACTTCAATCAGAGAAAGCTCATTCTTTAATTCCTCAATCTCCATAACACAATCTTCAAGCGTGTCATATAATCTATTGTTAACTTTATCTTCTTCTATGGAAAGGCCGATAGTAATAGGATCAAAACGTGGGAACAAAAGAATCTTATCTTCTAGATCTTTTCTTAATCCATGATTGGCCTCAGAATACCAGTCATATTTTGCAAACTGGCATAGCTCTAAAATATGTAGACCTTGTTGATCATCTGATGGCTGAGGTTTTTCTTCGTCGATGACAGGCCATATTGGGATATCTCCGGGCTGCAATTGATTATGGTCATGCAGAGCTTCAGCTACAGAATATCCGCCACCCTGAGCGTCCATAGCAATATGCACGATTGGAAATAAACCCATAAGATCTCGAATTTTTCGAGCACAATAGCTGTAGAAGTTGTTTTCTTTTGTTAGACCTTTCTTTACACGTTCAGTATGATCTTTTCTTGTAGTTGTCCAACAATATACAATTCTTCTATGGTCAGAGTGTAATTCAAGAACTACAATACTAAAGTTGTCTACTTCAGAAGCTGGGTCAATAGCCATCAAGTATTTGCAGTTCTTATTTCCATGTAAAAGAGGATCGAAGTACACATTTTGACTAGGCAGCTTGACTGGCTTAGTATCTGTTCCTACGCAAGACTCTATAAGACTTCTTTTGAAGAAGCCCTGACTATCTTTAGTGAATACCGCCCCGAATTCCATGAGATATATACCATTATGGACGGTAGCTTTAGATCTAGCAATTTGCCCCTCGTCCATGAAGCCTTTAGGAACTAAGTTTACAGGAATCCTAATTATAGAATAGTCATCCCATTTAAAAGATGAAGGAACTGCCTCCCCGTTGAAGACGTTATTGGAGATAGCCTTTTCGTCACCTTTAGTCTCTATGATAGTCTTCCATCTTTTCCAATATTCAGAGAAATGATTAAAGTCATAATAGGCTGTGCCCGATAGAATAATCTGGTTAGTTTTAGAAGTATCTAAATCCTTTTTCTCATATAAAAATGAAGTATCAATCCCCTTAGATTTAGCCATTTCCTCCATAGCCATTCTTTTTACATTTTCAACAGGAGAGGCGGATACGGCAGCGAAACCCGCGATTACGTTTTCAAAAATTTCTCTAGACATGCTCGCAAATTCATCCGCAATAATGTCATTTGCTCGCTGTCCACGAATTTTTTGACCATCACCGATGGGCAGTGCTGATATTGTACTGCCATTGATAGTAAGTCTACACATGTCCACATCGCGTCTGGGACCGCTGCTACCGTCACACATATCCCTCAGAATTGGAGAGTTTTTCCAAATATTCTCCATATAATCATGCAGGTACTTTGACTGTCTAAACGCGGCACCAACGACGACGATTTTCCTGTTAGGAATCAACATGGCTCTTAGCACACAGTATAATGATAAGATGAACGTCTTGCCAAGACCACGACTTCCAACTAGCATTGGAAACTTGCGGCCCCACATTTCTTTCAGAATTAGAGCCTGTAATGGCAACAGTTCAATATTTAATATGTGCTTGCAGACAAACGAAAAATAATCTGGATTCATGAATAAGCATGTAAGTCTCTTATAGAACTCTTCAGGGTCATCCGTTCTCAGACGTTCTAGTGGATTAATTACCTCCGAATCTTTTAAAGTTAGGTTTAACCAAGCATTATTTAGCTCTTTGATAATTTCTTGTTGACTCATATGATCTTATCCATGAACCCATAGTATACTGCTTCTTCTGATGTCATCCACCAGTCTGTTAGCTTTTCTATTTTGTTTTTAATGAATGTAAGCGTCTTCTTCTGATCCATGCCTTTTTCTCGGAAATATTTTCCTTTGACGCATCGCTTGGCATAGACTTCTAACATAACTTCATTTTGTTTTTCAGTAAACTTTAAACCGTTTGCAACTTGTCTAAAATCACCACTATCTTCATATGTTCCATAATGCACCATGAAGTCACAATGTTTATTGATATATCTTTTCTGTGCGGCTTGCGGTATAATAGAACTCATCGAGCGTGCATGAGCATACGATATGAATGTGATTGGAGAGCTAGACGAAACAATAGCGTCATACATTGCCATGCCATAATTCCAGCATCCTCCATAGCTAAACATCTTCAATATGATAGGCTCTGTGGATATACTATTAAGATAATCAAGATTCTTAATAAATGATACAGCCATTCTAAAATCTACGCCAGCTTCTTCGGGATCGAAATCTGAATGTATGTAAATTATTCTATTCTTTATATCAATAGAGTTATCTTGAATACTACTAATTAAATCAGGTCTGTTCCGACGAGATCTTATGTTCCCAGAATTTGAGGATGTCATAAGTAAATGCCTCTGCTGCTGTTCTATTTTCACAAAAGACTACTTCAACGTTTGAATAATCTTCTTCTATTTTGTTGAGTAGCTTTCTTAAATATCTACCATTCATTCTTATTTTCGATATTTGTGCCTGTGAGAATCCGGAGTTATTCGGAAATTCATAAACTTTAGATTCCGGAAACTCACATACGATATAGGCTTTCCTTAAATTTTCCATTCTGTCAAACTCTCGATAGAATCTAGCCTTTGCAGTTTTTCTGCCAAGGTTATTAGCAATCTCTGAAGTTGATGCTTTTCTTTCTATAACAACCTTGTTTTGTAACAATTCTGTTGTATAATCTCCAGAGTCGATCTTTTTAGATTCTACCTCAACATCATCATAGAATGGGAATTCCCAGCCTGTTTTTTCTCTAGTGTCTCTTATTATTTTCATGAACAATACTCATAAATAAGCCAGCGTAAACATGCTCCATACCTTTTATTGAGTCATGACATTTACGACAGAGTGTAATTAAATTATTTTCATCAAATCTTAATGAAGACGCTTTGCTCCACGGCTGAATATGATGAACGTTTAACCTTTTGTTAGATCCACAACTTGGCATCTGACAACGGTGATCATCTCTTTTTAATACATTAGATCGAGCACGTTTATAAACGGGGTCGTCATAATTTCTTGACATGTAATTTACTAACCTTAAAGTCGTATTTTAAATCTTTTAGTAATAACTTAGTTTCAGTAGAATCATCTTGTTCTAGAATAATATCACAAAACGCCTTAAAAACAGAATAACAAGCATCGTCTGGATCGCTTGCGTCGATTTCTATCTTTGAAGTTTGTCTACCAAAGTTTACTAATCGAAACCTCACGAGTCTTTTTAGTAATAAAGTCATATCTACAGTAACAATATAATTTATCATTTAGTATCTACATACATTTGTACCTCAGAAGGAAAATATGAAACATCATGTGATATCATAATATTAACTAATCCCTCGAAGGAAGTTTTAGGCGTCCATCCTAATTGCGTTCTAGCCTTACTAGAATCACCTCTTAGGTAATCAACTTCTGCCGGTCGATAAAATGCTGGGTCTTGAACTACAAAATGTTCCCAATTGTTAATACCAACCAGTTTAAATGCTACGTCTAAGAACTCGCGAATAGTATGAGTCTCGCCGGTGCAAATGACATAATCATCAGCAGCTTCCTGCTGAAGCATCATCCACATGGCTTCCACATAATCTCCTGCATACCCCCAATCTCTCGATGCTTCTAAGTTGCCTAGACGTAGCTTTGGAAATTTATATCCATTTATAATGATATTGTCATTATCATAACTAGCTTTACTTTGAGGCGATATTGGACTTACAGCCCTATTAGACCATCTAAGAAATTCACCAATCCATTTTGTAATTTTTCTAGTGACGAATGTCTCTCCTCGTCGCTCTCCTTCATGATTAAATAAGATACCGGCACTGGCATGTAATCCACATGCTTCACGATATAACCTGACTGCTTCATGAGCTGCACACTTAGCAATAGCGTATGGACTTTGTGGTAGGAATTTTGTGTCTTCGTTTTGACATTTTAAATGTGTCAATACAGTATTTCCATTTTCATTTTCGTAACTATAATCTATATAGTCATAATTCTTGCCAAACATTTCACTAGAACTTGCCTGATAAAATTTAACCTTATACTTATCAAGATTTAAATCTATGATAGCCTGTAAAAGATTAAGGCATCCCTTGCCTGTTATATCCCAAGTTAATCCGGGCTGCTTGAATGATACGGCAACGTGTGATTGTGCGGCGAGATTATATATTTCAGTGCCATACGTAGCATTTTTAGCAAGAACACTAATGACGCTAGAATAGTCTGTAATATCGCCATCGACTATCTTAAAATTTGGATTATTAATATGAGAGATTCTCTGAGTGTTGTCAGTAGAAGATCTACGGCTAACACCAACTACTTTGTAGTTCTTTTCAAGTAAAAGATCAGCTAGATGTGATCCATCCTGACCAGTTACCCCAAAGATAATTGCAGTTTTTTCCTTCTTACAAACACAGTTTCCTTTACAAGTCATATTTTCCTCATTTTACAGTATCTGGAGTTAAAAATGGCATATCAATTGTCCCATCGTCATAAGTATGATAATCAGATAGGCGTTCCTTTTCCTTTTCCATAGCGAGACGCATCTTTTCTAATGCTTTACCTTCATTCTCGTAGAAGTCAGGATCACGTAGAATCTGATTCACTAAAGAAGCAAGTGTCTTCTTGTTATTCTCTAGCTTCTCGATACGTTGCTCACGGGTTGCTTTTAAGTCCTTATATAGCCCCGCTTTTTTAGTTTGTAAATCTTTGAACTCGCGTGATAGCGATTCCTTAGCCGCTCGCAAACTAGCAATATGTCTTTCTAAGTTAAAGATCATTTCCTTATCTTGCTGGTCACTATCCCGAGTTTTTTCTAGCTCAATTTCCCCCTCAAGTACACGAACACGTTCTGCGGATTCATTTTGTTCTCTTAGGGCACGATTCATGAGAACTTCCAGCTTGATTAAGTCAACAACCTGAAGTTCTTCTGTCGCCATGACATCTTTACGAAATTGGGCAATAATTTGTTTCCAGTGATATAAAAATAGCTCAAGTTCATCATCAGAGAACTGAGCCTTGAGTTCCCGCCAATATGGTCGGGATTTAATATCATATTCTGCTTGAACAGCAAAGGCTTCGTGCTTATTAAAAGACTTGCCTATCTTTTTTAAATGCTTCTCGACAGACTCAACAGATCTACCAAGGTTTTCCGCGATTTTTTCGGGACTTAGATTTTCAGCATTTGCTTCAATATAATCCCACTCATCTTTGCTTAATCTACCAATCTTCACCTAATATCTCCTTAACGCGGTCAAATAGTGCTTGCTTCTTAGAGGATGAGATTGCCACGCCATTTGCTAAGCGGTGGAAGTTATTCCTCATAGATGGACTTAGCTCGTCCATAATCTGCTCTAAGGCTTCAGCGGTGGATAACTTATCAAGGATATTATCTTCATAGTAAATATTAGGAGACCCATAGCTTTTTAAATCCATCAGGTTCTTTTTGCTGTCATTTAATTCCTGATGTTTTTCAGATTGTATCGAACTGCGGGAATATTTATCCCGAATTAGGGTCTTTAATCTGTTTGATAAGTGTTTTGAAATAAAATTCTCAAAAGGACGCGATTCGTCGTATTTTTCGAGTGCTTCGCAGCATATAATATATGACTCTTGTTTGATGTCTTCAAGCTCAAAGTAGCTAAAGACATATCTAGGAGCGATTCTGTTGATTACCTTTAGAATCGTTTCCTTTTGCTGAGGGCTTGGTTGTAGCATTTTTTAAAATTTCTAAAGCGTTAGATGGATCAGGTATAGCTAATTCTTTTTCCGCTGCTGTAGCGATGCCACTCTCTGCTATAATTTTCATTACTTATCTCTCCGTGTAAAAAAGAAGCTCATATCTACATTATACCCCGCAGAAAGTTTAAAATGTTAGAAATTAAGTTAAATGGCGTAAATGCCGCAGGAAAATTTGCAAAAGTTAGCACTTCTGACTATGAAATGGTTATGAGACATAGTTGGTACTATCGGGATGGATATGCCCTCGCAAAAATTAGAGGCCGCGAAATCAGAATGCACCGCTACATTATGGATGTCCGCGATCCGGATATGATTGTGGACCATATTGATCACAATAGATTAAACAATACCCGCGAGAATCTAAGAATCGTCACTTATTTAGAGAATGCTAATAACCGCGAAGATAATGTCTTTCTGGAATGTTTTGGCGAAAAGAAAACAATTTCAGAATGGAGCCGCGATGACAGGTGCTTAGTAGGCTACGATGTACTAAGAGGCAGACTCAACAAAGGCGTTCCAACATGGGCTGCAATATTAGCTCCAATTGAGTGACAGTGTACGGGCGATACACTTTAAGTTAATTGTGTGAATTGTGAATAAACCCCCCCGCCGCTGGAATCCCAGAAAACCCACTTTCGAATTCAACAAAAAACCCCCCCAACAATTCCGAAAAAATTTTTTTTTCTTGTGGGATTTTGTGTAGAGTTGCGTTGACGAATGCCGATAATATATGATAGAATGCACACACACGAACAACACTTTTCAAGGGGTTTCAAAATGGATGACGGTCTTCTGCTGGTGGTGATGGAGCAAGAACAGATTCAGGTTGATCGGGAACGCGAATTCGCAATGCTGGCTGATATCGCTCGCTTTGATGAAGATCAAGCAGAAGCGGAGCGACGAAGATTCTTCCCGATCTCCCGGAAGGAACGACGATTCCGGCCTGATGCTTTTCTGGAAATTTCTGAGAATCCGCCCTTCTGAGTAAAGATTGGCGTTGACTTTTGCCGATAAATATTGTAGAATACATGTGTCAAGTTTGTTTCTTTGTTGGAGAGTTTGAATGAGTTCCTCAAGTTACCGTCGAATCCCGTTCGCTGAAGTACTCGAAGGCCGAAACGGTCTGAATACTTTGGTGTCCCTGCCTGATGGCCGTTATGCTGTGACGCAGGGGCATAGCGTGACAAGTGTTGGAGTCTATGACTCAAACATTTTCGACACGCTGGAAGCTGCCCGTTCGCATTGGGATCGAAGAGAACTCGATATCCAGAGTTATTTCGCAAGATATGGAACGGCTCTTGACTGAGCCGCTCCTATTCTTATTTACTTTTCTTCCGATCTATGTATAATAGAAATATAACAAACACTCAACAAGGAAAAAAAATGATTTTCAACGAACACTCATCAGCGACCATAAGAGTTAACCAGTTCACCGGAAACAGAACAATTTCCAATGGTCCACAGTATCCGGCACACGTAAACAAGTCGGAAGAGAATAACGACTTGAAAGAATGGTGCGACTCACTTCCGTGGTATATTAAAAAAGAAATCAAAAAATCTCGTGGAATTCAGTAGGGCAGCAGCAGCATAGGAACATACATGGCTACAGTAATGTACAGTACAGCAGATATGATCGTTATCACTCTCATGTGTACAGCATGGTTCGGATGTACAACTTGGGTATTTACAAAATTATGGAAAGTGGAATAAAATGCTAGAATTAAATGACTTAGGTATAGCGGTGTTCGCTTGTTCACTTGTTTCCAATGTGGTGTTGGGGTGTACAGTCACGATTTGGGTATTCGAGAAAAGCCTAAATAAATGATGTTTGAAATCTTGCGGATTCTCTCAAGAGTCCGCTTGATTTCTGCCGATAATGTATATAGAATACACGAAAGACACAAATGAACTTTTTTGGAGATGTAGAGATGAACAACCTGCTGAACAAGATCAACGCTCAAACGAAGTTCTCAAACGGGTACACAGCTTCAGTTGTGTACTTTCCAGAAACTGACGAGCATGAAGTTGCAATACTGTACAAGGGAAAGCTGGTGTATGATACGCCAGTAACCACCGACGTTGTTCGCTGTTCTTCGGCTCATGAGGCTTTTGAAATTGTTTCCAAAATTATGATGCTTCCGAAAAGGAACGCTTGACATTGCGTTTCTGGATTGTATAATATAGAAAATCAATCACCTTGTTTTGTGGAGTTGAGATGAGCAGCTTCGACGTTCAGGTTCAGAGTGACGAATTCGCGACAGACCATGAGGAATTTCTGGCGTTGCTGGAAATGCTCGCTAATGAGGATCAGGAGGAGTCAGAGAATGCTGATGAGTAAAATATATTGCAAAGTACTAAGGCCATCAACGGGATCTGAATTAAGTGTTGAGATCCCGGAAGATATAGTTCGTGAAGTTAATGCAATGCAGGATGCTGCAACAGCCTGTGATTGGATTGGTGAAGAATTTAATTGGCAATTCGTTCCGCTTAAATTTTACAAGGAAAAAGATAATGAGTAAGTCAGAAGCTAAGTTAATTATAGGTGCTCACTTATTAGGGTGGGCCGTTGCTGCTGTATTATATTATTATATATAAGTAGCCGCCACGAGTCGCCCTTGGAGGGCGGCTCAAAAATACTGTCAACAGCAAAATACGCAAAACTCGGGAAATTCTCTAAAAAAAGAGGGAAATCATTTGGGGAAAATCTTTTTTTTCTTGCGGAATTTTATGCAGAAGCCTATTGACTTTCGACGATAATAAAGTATAATACATCCATAACAAATCACAAACCACTTCAAAGGATTTTCAAAATGAACAACTCATTCGACGACATTCAATGTGAAGAAGTTTTCGCTGACGATTTCTATGATATCCGCGAGGATGACGGACAGCCTACCGAGTACGAGGAGTGGCAGGATGTATACGGTGGTGACGATTGGGATCACGGGCAATTCGACGATTGCTTCTAATCAGTCCGCTTGACACTCTCCCGGCTTTCGGGTACAATCCTCGAAACGGTTTTTTTCTTTCTTTGGAGTTTGCTATGACTGACCCATCCCTGCCCTATCTCGGATTCGCCAACATTCAGGAATTGGCGGAAGATACTCAAATGCTTCTGTTGGATTCTTTCGTGGTTCCCAATTCGTGGGTTCCGGAACGATACCGGATTTACAAAGGTTCTGAAGTGAACGATTACTGCCCGGACGGTTCCGAGCATGATGACGATGACCATGACGCATGGGCCACCCGTCAGATTCAAGGCCCATCGCTGGCACAGGTACTCCGGAAGTACAACGCGGAAGTAGCGGAATCCGTCGCCGCTTATGACCATGCTGTAGAGCGTGATCGTCGCATTGAGTTATATCGTGCTCAGATGGAATCCGGTTCTGAGTCGATTGATTATGAACCTTATGTTGTGGATGCTAAATCCACTGGTCGTCCTAACGCATTATTCGGGGAATGATTAGTTATGTTTTTACGCGATCTCGCTCAGCGTAAGTTTGATAAGATGCCAAATGATATGGCATTAAGTGACCGCATATATAAATCGGGCTGGTGCTCTGCTGGTGAGTGGATTTGCTGTAGCTGCGGAAGGATGTATGGTAAGAACTTAAAAGGCGAATCGCCGTTCTTATTGGTCCGTCAGCATTCTAATATGTGCAAACCTAATTAGCTTGATAAGGATTTTAAGAATGTATGAAGTTGTTTTCAAAGGTTGTAAGGCTGGTGCGATTGGCACTCGTTATGAAATTAAGGCGTGGGTTAAGAACAACCCCGAAACTAATGAAATGGATGTACGTCGTGAGTTAGCTAATAAGTATGACCACGTTTCACAACTTAGATTAGCAAAACCTAAGTATAAGCATTTTATGGTTTAATTAATTAAGCCGCGACGAGTCGCCCATTCAGGGCGGCTCAAAAATATTGTCAATAGCAAAATTCGCAAAACTCGGGAGATTCTCTAAAATAAAAGGGGGAATACTTGGGAAAAAGTTTCAGGATTTTATTCACAAGGGTCTTGACTTTTGCCGATAATATAGTATAATACATTCGTGAGGTTTGAGTTTCTTCTCTTTCTGGAGCTTGGTTGAAATGAGTGTCGCACATTATGCGTTCCCCGGCGGTTATCCGCTTTTCTATTATATCGAGTCTGATGATGGCAGGTTTCATTCTTGCCCGTCTTGCGTGGATCAAAATCGTATTGGGAAGAATGTTGATTGCTGCAAGGCATATATCAACTATGAAGATGACACGCTTTATTGTGAAGTGTGTGAGAAGCAAATCGAATCCGCTTATGGAGAAGATAATAGTGTGGAATCATGATGAGTGGTATTATAAAGGTCATCGCTGCCTGATCGAGCCGGATTATGAGGAAGACTGCGTTAAGGCGTGGCATATAGTTATCACGCCGGACGGTCGCAGGTTATGGGCCGACATTAGTCCTTATGAATGGGGGCGTCGGGTTGTTAACTTATGGATTGATAAGGGTTGTCCTAAGCGAACCGGCATAGGCCCGCTACATCTTGAAGACTTAGAAGCGATGTAGTTAATTAAGCGGCGACGAGTCGCCGCCATACGGCGGCTCAAAATTTCTCACTATTCGTAAAACACGTAAGACTCGGGAGGATTTTTTCAAGAATACCTCTTGACAATGCCGATAATTATTGTATAATAGGAGTATAAGAAAACACAAACAACAGAAGGAAAAGAGATGAAAACTTCAATCACATCAGTTTATCAGCGTGGCGTTGGAATCGTTTGGGCTGTTCAAGCTCCCAACCGTGTGATTTTCACAAAAGAGGGAACTCTGGACGCTGCAAAAAAGTTGCAAAAAGATTTGAAATCCGCTTGACATCTGGCCGACAAGCTGTATAATGGGGGTATGAGAAGCAGCGAGGTAAGCACCCAACGAACTGGGACGCTCGCGTAAGTCATCTCACTGATCTTTGACAATTTGGTAGTTCATTTTTGGAGTCGCCCTGATTCGAGGCGGTGCAGGCGAAAGCCGTAAGACTGACAATATCGGACGCGAACCGGATAGCCACAAGGTCACTGCCGGTAGCATTAAAATCCACTTTTTTTTTACACACCTTTAGAAAGGTTGATCCATGAAGATCAAGTAAGTTGTGTCGATGAAGTATTCCAGCGGTCATACATCGTATTACGGTCTAGATTTTTACGATCCAGACGGAAATGAACTGTCCCTTAAAATGTCAGATGATGAACTGATCGAATTCGCTAAGTGTGTCAATGACAAAGTACAGCGTATTCGGGAGGAGCGTGCTGCTGAAGAAGCTGCTCAACTTTAGGAGACGGAAGGGTGAATACTCTAATTGTATTATTGATCGTGGCAGTTCCGATTTTTCTTGTGGTCGGATCATTGATGTTCGATCCAGACAATAATGATGGAATGTGATATGTGTTTATTCCCTTGGCTTGAGGATGATGAAGATGAAACCAGTTGTAAAGGTGGGAACGATCCTGCCAATCGGTAAAGTTGTGGAAATCCGGAATAAGTGTGTTATTCTGGAAACTAATGGTCGGCGAAGTGAAGTTAGCTTCGCAGATGTTGAAATATCTTTGAAAGGAGAAAAGTAGAATGATTAAGACTCACAAGCGTGTTGGAAGTCGCGTCAGTTTCTTGTACCCAGTCCACGGTACTATGAACGTTCTGCGGCGAGTAGCTGGAGAAGTTGTCGATAAGGGCGTCGGCCCCAACGGACCCTATCTAACTGTGCGAGAACTTAGCGGTCAGATCCGGAGCCTTAGCACTAAAAAGATCGTCAATGTTCGATGATCTAATTTGAATCTCCTTTCGAGCGGGGGTCCGGCAGAGTGTTCGACCCCCGTTTTGTTAGGTTAATTAATTAAGTAGCCGCGACGAGTCGCCCATTCAGGGCGGCTCAAAAATTCTCGCAATTGGGAAAACCGCAAAACACGGCGATTCTCTAAAATAGGAAAGGCATTCCCACGAAAATAATCCGGAAAACATAAAGAACACTACTTGACTTTGCCGATATAGATTGTATAATGAAAGAACAAGGGAACGCTTAATGGCAAGACTCCAGATTGCGACTCTCGGATTCAGATTAACTGCTACACGTTTCGCAGCGTGTGACCTTATGGCGAGTCTGATTGCTGGAGAGAATGTGAGTTCGATTCTCACCGTTCCCACTAAAATATTTCCAAAAAAAGTTCAAGTATACCCCTTGACAATGCCGATATAGATTGTATAATGGGTGAAACAGTTCGAGTTTGTTTTCTTCATGGGAGTTTGATGATGGTTGAGTTTTCCAAGGCTAACGCGAAGCTGGAAAGTCTGTACGATGTTCCTGAATTGCAGGAATGGTTCGGCAAGACAAGGCGGAAAATTTATTCCTTCGATTTATTGTCGGGATATTCTTGCCCGTTTGCTGAAAAGTGTTTCTCAAAAGTTAAGGAAACCGCTGGCAAACGTAGTATTCAGGACGGCCCCAAAACGGAATTCCGTTGTTTTTCCGCATCGCAGGAAGCGACGTTTCCAAGTACCTATGATAAGCGGAAGCGTAATTTTGACGCCTTGCGTGGTTTGCATCTCAACGATATGATCCACGAACTTAACTCGTCATTGCCTAAGAATGCGGCTATCATTCGCATCCATGTAGCAGGCGATTTCTTCTCGCCGGACTATATGTTCGCATGGATCAATGTCGCAATGATGCATCCGGATGTTCTGTTTTATGCCTATACTAAGTCGCTTTCTTATTGGCTGCGGTATAACAAGTATATCTCTCAACTCGATAACTTTGTTTTAACTGCATCGCGTGGTGGTCGTCAAGACGATATGATCGACCAACACAATCTGCGAGAAGCTAAGGTTGTATTCTCAGAGGCAGAGGCAGACGCTCTAGGCTACGAGATCGACCACACTGACGAACACGCAGCAATTCCAGAGATTCGCGACGAATCGTTCGCACTATTGATTCACGGCGTGCAGCCTAAAGGCAGCGAAGCCGCCGCTGCGATTAAGGAACTTAAAAAACGTAAAGTTAAGTTTTCCTATAATCGAAAGGCGGTGTGATTTATGTTTGTTATAGTTTATTGGTTTGTTATTATTATCTTTACTGGTATGATCTTTGGCTCTATGACTATTGATTAAATAATACAAGCCGATCAATAAGTGGGTCCGTTTAATATTAAGCGGGCCTGCTTATTTTATTATATAATATTATAAGGGGCCGCAACGTCGCCGCTGCTCACAGCGGCTCAAAAATTCTATAACTTGGGAAACCGCAAGACTCTGGGAAGTTTGGTTTTTCTGGAAGAAAAGTTGAAGATTTACGGCTTGACAAGTCGATACTATATGGTAGAATGGAGATGTAATGAGGAACGACACTAAAGCGGGATTTCTTTGGGAGATGATTAATGACTGAGTGGGATAAAGAAGTTGCCGATTTTATCAGCGAGTTTGGGACTTTTACCGCTGAGAACAAAGAGACTGCACAGACA
>Ga0181591_10001382_pt1 | contig 20613 bp, 20 predicted proteins | sample 071ome_33_FD_133757 | JGI IMG/M metagenome (GOLD analysis project Ga0181591, IMG submission 133757) | Coastal salt marsh microbial communities from the Groves Creek Marsh, Skidaway Island, Georgia - 071412AT metaG (megahit assembly) | ecosystem: Environmental > Aquatic > Marine > Intertidal...
AATAAATGTTGCTCTGCTGTATTTCTGTGCGGAGTTTTTACAACGTCTAAGTATTCAATAAGTCTACTAATTTGATCCTGTTCCCAAGGCTGTAATAGTTCTACACCATTTGCATCACGTTCATTCTTTTCTCTTACATTGTTTAGCCATGTACTAATCTCATCGTGATACATTTTACGCAAACTATCAGGCAATGTTAGTGGTGACTGGAAACTTGGGAAACGCAATATGTTTACACTAATGCCCGGAACATGATGTCCGTATTTACGTTTCATTTCCAAACACCAATCCCAAAACTCTGTGATAGTGTCTAAACATAATGCATTAATAGTCATCATCATGTGTACACCATCATAGTTTGCCTCTGTGGCAAAACGTTCAAAGTGTTCAGTCCAAACTTCCCATTCTAATCCGTCTCTGATATATTCTGCTTGTTTACCATATGCTTCACAACTAGTATACACATGGAAGTGGTCAATGTGTTGTGTAGCATCTATAAATTTGTTAAGCAATTCGTCTTTAGCCATCAAGTTACTATTAATTGCTAATCTCATTTTGTGTTTGTTTGGATCATCAGTCTCTTTAAACCAATCAAACAATTTGTATATGTCTGGAGTCATTAGTGGTTCACCACCTGTAACTCTAATCTCTTCTAGTTCTTTACTTAGTTCAGGCCACCATCTCCAAAATGCATCTGTGTATGGATTAAAGTCGCCACGTTGGAAAGGTTCGGCGTAGGGAGCATCATCAATAAAGTGACCTCTTGCATCACTCTTGATACCTTGATAACCGCCGTTTGTTCTGATATCTTTTACCCATGTGCTACTGAATGCAGGGTTACAATAACTACATGCAAGTTGACATGTTCTGTCAAATGCAATTTCCATTGTTTTTAAATTTACATCTGCTTGAGGGTCTAGGGTGGCAATTTTATTTAAATCGTCGTCCTCATAAATTACAGTTTTGTAAACTCTGTCCGATACAGGTTCGTTGCCGTCTGCATCTTTACCCATGTCTTCAATCTTCCAACAGTATTCACATTCTTTAGGTCTTGTGCCTTCTTGCATCATTTGACGCATTTTCTTTTTGTGTCTACTGTTGTGAATAGCACTAGGATTAGTTTTGATTTCTTCTAAATCAATTTGGTGTGCAGGAGGGTGATGGCAACTTGTTGTTCCACCATGTCCTAGCCATATAGTAGCATTGTACCATTTAGCACCACAGAATGATTCTGATACTGGATCAATCATTCTTGCTTTAAATTCTCTATGGCTTTCGCCTACTTTTCTACCCATTAAAATTCCCTACGTCAAAACTTAAATTTCTTACTTGTACTTCTTTTCCTAAATCAACTAACCATTCCAATTGCTCTGCAACACTGTCCGCTGTCATCATATACTCTTCAGCAAACTCTTTAAACATTGCAGTACTATCGGTATCTACAAAGCCTGGCTTAACTAAACTAACTCTACATTTACCTTTTTTGTACATATTTGCCAACTGTAAACTAGCAAAGTCTAATCTTGCTTTATCACTTACATATGGTGTCCAATTTTCATTGTAACCCATTTGACTAAAGTTAGTAATACTATCACTACTAGTTGCACTAAGATTTACAATCAATCTCGGCTTATGTTCCCAATGTTCATAAAGCAAATACAGTAATCTTACTTGATTATCTGGAACGTATGCATTATTTATAAACACGTCAGCATTCCAATCTACAACTTCTTGTACAACTTTTTTGCATGTGCTAACACGTTGTAAATTGTATCCTGTACTTTTACTAAAGCCTTTTAGTTGAATTCCTCTGTCTTCTAATCGATTCCAAAGTTGTTCTCCTATACCTTTTGTGTGTCCTGTTATTGCAACTCTTTTAATGTGTGGCATGTGTATATTTACTCTTTTTAAAATAAATCAACTACTTCCCATGGTAAATTTTCTTTACCAAAATGTCCGTAGTTTGTTGTTTTAGTTAAATCTAAATTAAATAAATCAAACCTTTCGATTATTCCTTTTGGTGTTAAGTCAACTTTTTGTTTTAATTCATCTGCTAAGTCTGTTCTAACTTTACCATCAGCATAAACATAAACACTGGTTGGTTCTTTTACACCAATAGCATAACTAAGTTGTACAGTACAGTTATTTGCCTGTTTACTTGCTACAATGTTCTTTGCCAAATATCTAGCCATATATGCCGCTGATCTGTCGACTTTAGTGCAGTCCTTACCTGAAAAAGCACCACCGCCATGTGGAGCATACCCACCATAAGTATCAACAACAATTTTTCGTCCAGTAAGTCCTGTATCTCCATCTGGTCCTCCTATTACAAATTTACCTGTAGGATTAATTAAATATTCTGTTCTTAAATCAACTGGAGCATCAACCTCTACTAATGCTTTTATTACTAACTGCCTAATAGCATCTATAGTGTGTTCAAGTGGATAGTCTTCTGTGTGTTGATGACTACAAACAACTTTGCTTATTCTTAAAGGAGTGTTTATATCTCCATACTCCATTGTAACTTGTGCCTTACCGTCCGGTCTTAACCAAGTACTTGCTTTGTTTCTTTCTTCTTCTATGAACTGCAATATTTTATGACTATAGTATATTGCACTAGGCATTAATGCCGGAGTCTCATTACAAGCATAACCGAACATAAGTCCTTGGTCACCTGCACCAAAGTTATCTGTGCCTAATGCTATGTCAGGTGATTGCCCGTGTAGTTCGTTATAAACTTTTAAGTTTTCCCAATGGAAGCCTTCTTGTTCATAGCCAATGTCTCTGACTACTGCTCTAACAAGTTTATCAATATACACTTTGTCAAACTTATCACTTTTGAATTCACCAGCAAGTGTTACCATGTTAGTAGTGACCAATGTTTCTATTGCGGCTCTATTACGCATATTGCCGTCTATTAAATATGTTGCTACCGCATCAGAGATTCGGTCTGCTATTTTATCTGGGTGTCCACTGCTAACACTTTCGCTTGTAAATTCATAGTTCATAATTTTCCCTCTTGTTTTAATTGTTCTCTAATTTTTGTTGCACTAATATTATGGATATCATCACTAAATGTTTCTTGCTCTATTTTATAACCTACGTCTCTACCATATGTTATATTCATAATATTAGGTACTACTTGTATACGAATCTTTCCAGCATATTGTACTAGTTTTCTTTTTAATTGTAAAGAAATATCTACACCATCATATGGATTACTATCGCTTTTTTCCATATCACGTATCATTAAAAATACTTGACCATGCTTTGCTATTGCTCTTTCCAATAATGCCTGATGACCATCATGCCAAGGCTGAAACCTTCCTAACATTTGTGTTGTAGGTGCTTTATTGTCCCACACATACATGTTACCTAATATCCATGCAATATTAATTGCATCAATGACATTATGTTCTTTGACTCTATAATCATAATTTGAATCTCGTTCAAACACTGCATTAGTGTCTTCAAATCTTCCTTCTTTGATAGCATCTACAAAAATATTATAATCTGCATCAAATTCTTTCCTAGCAGATTCATAAGGGCAAACAAAATCTGCTAATGCAATTTTGCCTTCTGCTTCTGCCTGTTCACACAAAATTTTCATTCTGTGTTTTTGTCGATATCGACCTTCTTCCGAAAAGTCCCAATCGTTTGCATCACTGCGAACTTGATCCGCATTGATCCATTTTACTTTGTCTCCTAAGTACTCACATAATTTTTCTGCTAAGTAACTTTTGCCTGCACCTGGTAGACCATAAATTAATACTTTCATTATCTAACAAAAAGTCCTTTAATACTTTTCCCTTTATTCATGTCTCCATTGAATGTCATTTTACCGCTCATTACAAGGGACATAGGATTTGCACCTTTTGTGAACATATCTATCATCACATCTTTGTTTACAAACCCTACTGTGACATCTGCACTGTCTAAATTTCCTTGTGCAACAACACACTGTTCGTCTTTTACACTTACATGAAATTTACCATTGCTTTCACTTATCACATTTACATTGATGTCTATGTCAACATCTTTGCTCTTTTCTTTGTTAAAGTTAATTTCCAACTCATCTTTGACTTTAATAAAATCTAACATTATGACTCCTTTGGGTAGCCTTTGTACCACTCTTTGATTGTGTTTACTCTTACATCACGCCATGCTTGTACATCTAATCCGAACATAACTAAAGTGTCCGGACTTTGATAGTTTTTAAATTCCAAAGATTGTTTATGTATATCTTTGTTTAATGTACATGGCATTGTACGAATTTCTTTTGTGTCTATCTTTTCGAACACGACTGTTATTACTCCTTCCTTGAGTGCTGATATAATTTTATCACTATCCATTTAATGCCTCCGCTTCTTCACACATTGCCCAAAAGTCGTGCATCTCAGGAAACGTTGCTAAAAAGTTTGTGTTACGTCTAAGGTCGTGTTCTGTGAAAAATTTATTAAAGTCTGCTCGGTCTCTAATCAACTTCTCTTGAGGCAATTCTTTTTTCATAATATCTAAATTACGTTTTGCTTTTGCAATTTCAAAATCTTTAAATCCTTTGTAGTCTACATAATCTTCGTTTGCAATATTCTGTTCCATAAACTCTATTGCTTCTTTCATGTAGTCTTGATACTGACTTGGTAGTACTTGTATATTTTGCCAAGCCGGATTTCTTAGTAAGGGAATATCAAACCATATACGTTGTTCAGGTACTTCCCAACCCATTGCGTATTGATTTTCTTTACTCCATTTTTCTCTTAATTCTAATATTCCTTCTAAAAATTCTTTAAAACTTGTAATACTTAAACAGTTAAATGTGTTAATAAAATTAACACTGGTATATCTAGTTTCATCTAAAAACCTATGTACATTACTCCACAGTTGATCAAAGTTCATTCCATGTCTCATGTATTCTGCTTGTTCTCCCCAACCATCTAAACTCACAAACACACTAAAGTTGTGATATGCTTTGTCGTTGTACTCATAGATATATGTGTAACTGTTATTGTCTTGTTCCTCGCACTGTCCGACTTGTATGAACGTCTGAGGTATCTCATGTCTTTCAATTACTGGTAATTCACTGTCGTGATAACGTTTAGCATCTTCGCCGATTATATAATGTTGCCATGTTTGCCAGTCAGTGCCGTCTAGTGGATCTTTAACATATACTTCTGCACCATGTTGCACGTCATCTAGTTTTTTAACACTGGTTAAAAATCTTTCAAACAATACATCGTTGATTGGACACATGTTTGATGTTATACTTAATTCTAAATCTTTATTTGGGTTTTCGTATACATAATCTAAAACTTGAAATGTGTTTTTATCCATAAGTGGCTCACCGCCTGTCATACGGAACACTCTTAATGTTTTATACATTTCGGGCCACCATTTCCAAAATGCTGTAACGTATGGATTATCGTCTTGACTTACTTTAAGTGGCATAAGTCCTTTGTTACTTAAACTTTGTATATTGTTATGTGGTGCTGTAGTTGGATATTCTCCGAACTCATCTATTTCTTCTTGCCATGCTGTACTTAAATGTGGACTACAATAACTACATTTAAAGTTACATGCTTGGTTAAAATTTACTTCTACATAACGTGGATTGATGTTGCCACTAGCACCAGCATCCATAATATCTTCTTTGCTTTCTTGTGCCCAGTATTCTCCACTACGGTATACCCTATCACTTCTTGCACCAGTGTCTTCAATGTTCCAGCAGTAACTACATCCTTCGGGTCTTTCTCCCTTTAGCATTTGCCTACGTTGCTCTTTCTTCTCTTCTGTGTTATGTAATGCTGTGATATTTTTATCTAATTCTTCTAATGGAATTTTATGCGTAGGTGGATGATAACAACTGTGTGTCATGCCGTTTGTTAAATGCATAGACACTTGACTCCACTTTGCAAAACACATAGTAGGGCTTATGTTGTCTAATTGTTGTTTAGCCTTATCTGCGGCTTGATCGTATATACTCATTACCAATTATGTATTATGTTTGCCATGATAAAAAATGCACACACTACATTTACTGTGACAACAAATGTTCTGATTATTGCAACATGGTTGTCGTAGTCTGCTGTCTTATCATCGCTAAAGGACCCTATAGCATATTTCCATATTGTCCATATCTTATTCAAAACATTCGCTCCATTGCTTATTTAAATCTAAACTTGTGTCAGGATTGCCAAAGTGACCATCTGTATGGAGTAACTCTCCTGCATCTATAGAATTGTTATTACATGTGTCAGTAATAAATTTATTTGCTATAGGTAAGTCTTTTAATTTTATAAACATGTTATCAAAATCATACGGTTCAAAACTATAAAACTCATGTACTTTGATGCCCATAGATTCTAGCATAGGCACTATACATGATTGTATGTAAACAACATGTGTATACCACAACACATTATGTTCTTCTTCTTTATATATGTGCAATAAAAATTTTCTTACTGCATCATTAACTTGCTCATTGCCTTCTGACATTGTTTGTACATCTACAAAAGCATTTCCTGTTTTTAAAGCATTCCTGCCATAAAAGTAAAATCTATCTACACTGGTATAACTTATAAAAACAACATCACCTTTTTTAATATTTCTTAAATTTTCATTTAGTGAAATATTAAGATGTTCTATTGCGGCTCCACCCGCACTCTTTAATTTTATATTGCAATTATTTTTTTCTGCATATATGCTTCCCCACCAATAATCTGGTGTTGGAACTTCACAAGGATTACAAAAACTATCCCCGAAGAACCAAACTGTACTCATTGCAATAAACCTTTCTCTAGTAAATCCTGTATTTGTTTTTCTCTAATCATTACACCCCAACGTCTAGGATTTACATAAGTCTTTTTAAAGAATTTACACATTTGAGGATTAGGATCAAACAACATCATTTCGTTTATATTATCGTTTAATTCTGCACCCAAATCCTTAACTGCTATTTCTAACATTTCTTTATTCCAAGTTGCTTTGGTGTATTTACAAACTGTGTCTCCTGGAAAACGTGGCAATACATCATTGTTGAAAAAATCTTTGAACCATTCATAATCTGATATTTGATTGGTGTCCCAATTACTTAGTACAGTCATTTTACAACCTAATCTTGCTCCGTAGATTGCCCACATGCCATTGTCAACATCGGTTCCAATATTGCACCAGGTTTGTAATCTGTTGTAGTTACCATACCAAACTTTCTGTAAAAATTCATCAGGGCGTATTCTTTTTCCTTGGTCTAAACTCATTTTAACTCCCTCACGAAAGCCTGCTCTAAAGGCTTGGAATGGACTGGCTGTTTGATGTACTTCTGAGAACGTGTCGTTCAGTTGTATGTAGTTAAGTTTCCAACAAAACTCCATACCCTCACCATCTTCAGCGGCTTCGTGAGTTCGTATTGTTTTAGTATATTCTGTCGGCCAACATTTAAGTCCGCCATTGCCGTATACTAAACCGTTTAAAATATTTTTAGCATTCCAACTAAAAATACTTTCTGAAATATTATTACCATCGTGGTCGGTATCTGGCACATCAAGTACTTGTTCAAAGAAATCAGGCATAACAATATTGTCACCATCTACTGTGATAAATCGTTCTGTTTCTGATTGCTCTGCACAAGTTTTGTGTGCTTTATCAAAGCCCTTGACTCCGTGTACACGTTTTGCCCAAGGTACTTTGTTTAGTAAGTCTGCCCAATGTTCTTCACAGTTGGGTTCGTCATATGAAATATAAAATATGTCTAATTCTGTAACATCAATTTTTGCCATGTGCGTGTCCTGTTATTAACTACGCACATATTTATCTTAACTTCTAGAGTATTTGTCAAAAATCTTGTGAGTGTACAAACTAAAAGATTTTGTGTTTGTATTTTTGTCTACTTCTATTGTTTGCGAATGATTGAGCAATTTCATTGGAACATTAACTCTTTCATATAAAATATGTGGATCTCCAGGTGGTGTTACATAGAATATAAAATTTTGTTTATGTTCTACATTTGATGTTATGATCCATTTATTCTTTTTGTATGTTATATGCACATCGAAGTCATTAAGTTGTTTTTCTATCTCAGATAAAAAATCTCTTGTTGCTTTAATTTTTACATCTTCTATACTTTTAATTTTTATATGACATATACCATGCTCGTCTTCTTCTATTAAAAATTGTCCTGCACTTTGATTTTTACTATCTATAATTTGAACATCTGATGTATTAAATTTGTAAAATTTAAAATCTTCGTCGAATTTAGACATATCAGGTTCTGATATGCCTTTATAATATATATTGCCGTTTGTGTCGTACACAATATATGTAAACTCTATCATTTTTTGTTGTACAGTTTCTAGACTTCCATTGTTTTGCTCTTTTAACAATGCAAGTCTTTCTCCTGGTGTTAAATTATTTTCCATCCGCATACCTATGATTTACTTTACTGTGATGCATTTCATCGTCTCTTACACATTTAATTAAATCAGACAATCTTGCTTTGCTGTCCAGATTATAATAATCAATTGCTAGTTTTGGTGCAGGCACATTTTTTATCTTACCTTCTTCAACTAGTTTTAAATATTCTGTATAACTTCTAACTGCTTCTTCTTCGAAGTAAGCAATCATTCTGTGTGCAAGTCTATAACTTATAATATAAATTATAAAATAAAATGCCATAAAAATTATTTGTGCTAACAAGACCAGTATCCTTTCAAATAGATTTGGTTTAGCAATTTCTATGAAAAACATCAAATGCATTCTTTCATTTTCTGCTTCTGCTAACATTTCTCTTATGTCCGGACCCCATCCTGTTCTCATTTTTCTTAAACTTTTAAAATGTAACCACATACCGGCAACCATGCCTGGTACTCCTGCTACAGTTTCTAAAACCACTGCTCTATGCCCATAACGTTGTGCAAAAAAAGTATCTGCTATAAAGCGGAAGAACTTTGTCATACCCATTGCTAATGCATTTCTAATTTTCATCTGTTAACCTCAATTTCCATTTGTTGTATTTTGTCTTTTGTCATCCAATCCTTTTGTACATAATGGAATGGATATGTAATTTGAAAATTTCCTATTTTAAAATCTTTATAACTTTTGTAATACGTTGGTATACTTTTTGTCCAATCTTCTTCTATTTCACTTGTAGGAATATTTTGTACAAAACTTTTCATGTGTATAAATGTAGGCAAGTCTTGTATATGATCCATAGTACATTTATCTTCTATGCCTAAAATCTGCATTGCTAAACTGTATGCTACGTCACCGCTCAACTTATCTGGTTTTCCTTTTGGCATATATTTAAAATAAAATCTTTCCCAATTCTCAAAAATAATCTGTATCATTTTAAACAGTTCAGTTGCTGTGTCGCTCTTTTTAAAATAAAAGAATGCTGTATACACATTGGGCATTTTATTTCTTTTTAGATCCAGTCTATGATAATTATCATACACTAATTCATTTCTATATGTTTTTACATTTGTACATGCCCAAACATCTTTTGACGACAGATGTTCCCACCAATGACTAACATCAATTGGAAATATCATATCAGTATCTAGTATGACAGTTTCGTCATATGGAGTCATATAATAATATTTCCATTTGTTATTAATTTTCCACTCTGCATTCTCGGCATTGTCTGTCCATGGAATATCTACAATTTTGTCAAAGGCTCTTTTATGCTTAGGCTGTATTAATGCTTTTGTCTTCTTATCTACACACACCGTTAGACTGCTTACAGTACTCTGTGTTAACTTTAAATTGAGTGCAAGGGCATACGCCTGTTCAAGATAATCAACAGTGTCATTGTTTTGTGCTATTACTATGTAACCTTTACTCATCTATTTTTTTCCATACTTCTCTAAACAGACAAAAACGTGTTTCGCCTTTATCTGTTTCGTATACAAACTGCATACCTAACAGTTGTACAACTTTGCCTTCGAACTTGCCATTTAAACTACATGTATGTTCTATACGATCTCCTAATTGTGGTTGTTTTGTTTTAGCCAATTACCATCTCCAAGGCAGTATTGAGTAACCAATTGTGATGTTAAGTAAAAATTCAATTACTAACAGTGTAATACCGCCACCTACAATTTGCCATGTCCACCATCTCCAGCCTTCTAAACTGTCGCCCCATTTTCTTATCTTGCTGTTTCTTGCTTTGTCATAAGCACCACTCTTTTCGCCTAGTTTGTTTGCCCAGTGGTTTGGGTCAACCCATTCTTTTAATTTTATCAAAGGCCAAAAGATTTTTTTCATTATATCCATTGCTTTAGTATCTTGTAATACTACATTGAGATACAATGCACCTCCTAATAAAATTAATGCTATTACTGTTATTATAAAGTCTTCCATTATATCTCCCTTATTACTATGATGCCGTATTGATCCATAGCAACATTTTTACATTCTATTCTATTTATTACTGCATTTACTAGATCCATCATGCGTTCACTGTTACCACATATTATTGTCAACGGAACATCTTCTTGATTCATTAATATAAAATTTTCTACTAATGAGTCAACTTCATGATGTCTTATTCCATGTAAATCTAATTTATTCATCCGTTCTTTCTGTCTTGTGCTTGTTGTTTTTTTAGTTCTTCGTTTTCTTTTGTTTGTTGTTGTTGTTGAGGTTGTGTCATACTGTCTCCATTATTTTATCCATTAATAGATTTGAACCAGATTTGTATTTTGATGTAAAATAAATCATATCATCTAAAAAATGTTTAAAAAATATTCTTTGATTATGTTCTAGTTTTTGTTGTACAGTTTTACTGTGATATAAATCGTGTAATTCTTTTTTTGGCATTTCAAAAATTTTTGTAACTTCTGTTTTAATCATTTCTAATCTTTTTGTTGCATCGGATTGGTCATCGTAACTCTCATCAAAAAATTCAGGAAAACTTTCAAAGCCTAATCGTCTCCAAGTTTTTAAACTTCCCTCAAGCCCACATATAATCATTGGCAATTTAAAATATGCAGACTTTAATGTCTTTTCTGTAATGAATGCATGATTAACATTTTGATTTAATTTTACAGATCTATCGAAATGCTCAAATACAAATTCTTGTTCAGAATCAAAATATGTTTCTGTTGCTATGTATGTATACGAACTGTTCATAATATTATCTGCTGGGCTGTCTTGCACACCAAACACAGGTCCGTTCCCTAAATCTTCTCTATAGCAATCCAACAGTTTATCTCTGCAAATGTAACTGTACATGGAGTTATCTTCGTATTGTTCACACAAATCTACCATTGCTGTTCTGTGGTCTTTTACAAAATTATTTAAGCATAACACATGATAAGGTCTTTCATTTGCAGTCGATTCAAATACTTTGTCTTTACTCATATTAGAATGTATCATTCTTGAAAAATAAATGCTCTTGTAATTCACAGTTGCATTTGGTAATCTCTTCTTGTACAAATCTACAGTATCAAAATTAACAAAGTCTAAAATTATATTTTCTTGTTTTATGTGTTTTGTTGCTTCTACAAACCATTCTAGTCGGGTCTCTTCTAATGCAGTATATAAATCGTATGTGTTTGCAAATCTCCATTTAAGATTATCGAACCCTTTAAAACTTTTGAATCGTTCTATTAATTCACATAGTTCTGTACTGCCAGTGTCATACCAAGGATAAACTCTAAAAGCCAAATCTATTACATAAGTTAACCTGTTAGTTTTTGAATTTTCTTCTATTAAATATTTTAAAACATGTTCTCTGTTCCCAATTAAATTTAATCTTAGGTTTACACCATATTTTTTTAAAAATTGATAATTGATGTGATCCATATTATTCACACATAAACTTTTTTTATTTTCTCCTAAGTAAAACATTTTCCTGTGTAAGGCGTCACCATCAGGAGTCCACAAATATAATAATTTTGGATTATGCATTTATATGCTCCATTAATTCTTTGCTGACTCGATTAATTGCCCATTTGTTCATGACATGAAGGTCCAACCCCTTCCATTTACAAAGTATAAAGTCGCCTAAACTTTTTGGTTTTTCTAAATACATAATCAATTCATTACTGCTCACTGCAGAATGAATATCATCTGAATCGAAAGTTTTGTATAAAGAAGGGATCGGAAGTTGTGCTATTCCTTTGTCTACAAATCCGCCAAGCATGTGTGCGGCAATACTAAAACTATAATCGTTCCTGTATAAATTGCCTGGCCATTTGTAAACGTCTTGGTAAAATTGTCTGTTATCTTTTACATGCTTTACAGTTTCAAAAAATTGTTTTGCAAAATCACATTTTTTAAAATATACTACTGTTGCCCAATACATTGTAATTCCTGTAGGGCTTAATCTTTTAAGTGTGGGATCATCTCGTTCAACATTGATGTCTTGATATTCCCAGTTCATCATTAATTCGTTTTCATGTTCCCAACAACTATTTAAACTATCACTGAGTATTAAATAATCTGCATCTATAATAATTGTTTCATCGTAAGGAGAAAGGTCGTATGCATTACATCTGTCTATATTGTAAAATGGTAATGGCTTTATTGTGTGACTTGTGTCTTTAAACAATCTTGTGTTTGCATTTTTAAAATAAGAGTCTTGTTCTGTTATCACAATGTTTGAGACAGAATCTGTTATAAATTTTTCTCCCATTGTGTCAACTGTGTAGTCATAACTAAACTGATTAGTGACCACAGTGATATCATGTATGTTACAGTGTTGTTTAATTAGGTATGCATTAATACATGCTAACTTGAGATATTCTATTTCTTTGTTGTTGTGTGCAAATATTAAAAAGCCTTTACTCATCTATCTCTAACTCAATTAATTTGTGTACCTTTCTTGCTTTACGCAATTTTTGATATTCTGTATGGTACTCGTTGACGGCTTCAAAATATCTACTTAGAATTTCATCTAGGAAATCATTTAAATCGTCTATCTTAATTGGGTTATTATAAACATCAAGTAGTACAGCATCTGAATATTCCCTGTCCAATAAAAGTTTAACAAACGATATCAGTTCTTGGGATATATTAAATGTTCCACCGTTAATGCTGTAATTTAACAGTGTTTGAACTTTTGCCTTGAGGGCATTGTGCTGTACATTTAGTGTTGTACGATAATTAGCAAACTCTAATGCTTTTGTTAGTTTAGACGACATAACTGTATTTACCAGTCAAAAAAAAGCCAGTTACGATGAACTGGCCCTTTTTAAATATGTTTGTTATTATAGTTCGCTTGTTGTAGCAGTTGTTGGCGCCGATATTACAACACCGTTGTTAGCACGTTTTGTTTGAATTGTGCTTGTTACTGTACCGTCAACACTATCTACATAACCTTGGCTGTCATCACTGTTACCGTCAATACCATCAGGACCAATACCGTCACCCAATGCGTGGTCATCTCTCATTGTTACTGTGAAAGTTAGCACTGTTGGGTTAGTAGTACTGTTTACTTTACCTTCAATTCTGTAATAGTTACTTGCGTATGCACCGGAACCATATTTGATGTAAAGTTGTTGATTACTTGTTGTGAGCTCATAAAAACCTTTGTTTTGACTTGTACCTGTTGAGCCTGAACTTACTGTATCATTTAAGTTAAAAGTAATAGTACCCATACCACTTAATAAGTTTGTCCAGTTAGTATTTTGAGAACCAATTGTTCCTGCACTACTACCTGATGTACCACCACTTCTTGCACCTGTGAATAATACTTCACCACCTGCATTAAAGAATGCTCTACAATGTGCTTCATTACTAAATGTCATTGTGAAAATGTGGTCAATAGCAGGTGTACTTGAACTACCCCAACCGGATGTTCTGCTACTGCTGTCTGCGGCATCTGTTGTTAAACTACCTGAAGGAACACTTAATCTATTATTGAACACATCTCTTACATCGTCCATTAAGTTATTCCAATCACTTGCTGTGATTGTTTGACCTGCACTTTTATCTGAACCACTTGAACTATTTAAAGAGTGTCCTAAAAATGTAGCAAGAGATTGAACCTCGTCCTGTAAGTTTTTAAATCCGTTGTTAGTGCTACTTGCATAAACAAGTTCACCTGTTGCGGCATCTAAACTACCTATTGACTGATTATATCCCCATGTACTACTTGCTGTGTATGTACCAAGAGTAATATCATTTGGTGTGCTTAATTGACGATAAACATTTGCTTTCATGTTATCGTAATCTGCTGGGCTGATTGTATCTCCAGCAACAACTTGAACCATGTTAGTTCCGCCTGTTACTGTTATAGTTGATCCACTTGCCATATTTTATCTCCTACTAATATACTGTATTTACCTTATTTAACTCCAATCACGGCTTCTATAACACCTGCATCACCATCTTCTTTGGCTTCTAATGCTCTACCGATAACTGCTCTAGCATCATACTCATCATCGCCTAATGCCCAAGCAACACCTGGAACATCTGAACTTACAAGTCTTTCACCTTTAGCAACTTTACCAATTACTTTTACAGGACATCTTCCTGCTAATGCTACTGGTATACCGTCTGCTTCACTGTTCATCAAATAAGCAGGAGCAGTTGATACTACACCAAACACATCAACATCTGCATGTGATTCTGTTTGTGTTACTTCAGCATCTCCACCAATCTTAACGATTGTACCTGGCTCGTAGTCTGCATCTGCAGAATAAATCTCAGCCAAGTCAGCATATTGGGCCTGTGTCGCTGTACCTTCGAAATAGTTACCGGTTACATTACCTGTAAATGTACCAGTTGCACCGCTAATATTACCATTGAATGTTACAGCATTTGCTGAACCTGTAAGTTCTGCACTAACACCGTCAAATGTTTGAGCATATACTGTGCCAAATCCTGTTGTAGTATTACCAACGTTTACACTTGTACTTGTTGCTAATATATCACTACCAAATGTTTTATTTGTAAACGTACCAGCAGTGTTAATACCTAAAACTGCACCACCGCTTACATCAACAATTAGTGATCCTGTTCCAGGCTCTCTGATATCACCGTGAAAACCTGTGCTATTTGTGTACACATTAGTAGTGTCTACAATTACATTTGAAATGTAGGCTTCGTCAATTGGAGCACTGCTTGTACCAAAACTTTCAACATTTAAGCCTGTAATACCACCGCCATCAGCAAGTGTGATGTTTGTAGCATAAATGTTATCAATTGGGAAACTGCTTTCACCAATGTCTAATGTTTGAGCCGCAGTACCTGTTTCGTTACTGGTTCTTGATTTACCAATAAATGCGGCACCACCACCTGTGTGGTCACCTAAGTAAATCTTGTTTATGTTCATACTTTCGAATCTGCTACTATTGTCACCTAACTCTTCAGTGTTACTGTTTGTAGGAACATAACTTCTTCCTGTATGAATAATATTGTCTGCACTTACGTTTGCAGATGATGTTTGTATTGCGTTTGCAATATTGGCTTCTAATGCCACGTTTGCTAATGCAATAGCAGTACCTGAGTATTTTTGTCTAAGGTTCATACCAGGTTTAATTACTGTACCAATACCATCGCTGTCGTTAAACTCGTTGTACAAGTTTACATCGCCTAAGCCTTCAACCCTTACAGGTTGTGAGGTATTAATAATAAATTCTGCGTGATCACTGAAGATAGCCATAATAGATTCACCACTAGTGAATCCTGAATATCCGCCTGTACCGTCATTTACATACATCAATGCCAATACAGCATGATATACTGTACTGGTATCTGGAATGTACATAGTTCTTAATCTAGTACCATATGCACTTGGACTACCTACGTCTGTGTCACTTCCGTATTCGTTTGAAACTTTACCTGCATAACTGGCATCAACAAATGCTGTTCCGTTATGCACTTTTAATTTGTCATCTACTGTATCAAAGTATGCAGTACCTTCGTCTACACCGCCGCTTGGTGCAGTAGCACTTACTGTGATACTCATTCTTCGCCAACCAACACCATCGTAAACTCTCATCACTTCTTCGTTCTTGTCGTACCATGTTTGTCCTGTTAAAAGGATATCGTCACTAGGTGCGGATGTACTGGCAAAGTTTTCTAAATGTCTTATAGAGTTTTGAACAAAGTATTGTCCATAACCACTAACATTTCGACCAACCAGTGCAACACTGAAAGAAGAGTTTACTTGACTTGCGGCTACATTAATGGTTCTAGAACCATCTGTATTTTGTACTGAATATGTCATTTTTTACCCTCTTTTAATTTAACTGTACTCTAACAGTATATATGATTTCAATCGTTCTGTTTGCACTTTTTTGAACTGGATGAAATATTACATGAGTTAGCATCTTACTGTCATTTGGATCAACAGCATAACTTAATAATCCCAATTCATCAAAAACATAAGTTCCTTCGTTAGTTGTACTGCTGTCAAATTCATCTTGTCCTGCAGGTTGATTATAACCTAAAGTACATGTAATTTTTAAATCAGTATAACTAGAACCAGTTATGATTTCGATTTTGTCTGTGGATGTGTTATTACTTACAACTTTTTCGTAAGTTCTACTGTATAAAGTAGCACTGTTTTCAAATGATTCACTAACTCTTGGTGCTTTGTAAATAACTTTACCTGCGGAGTCAACTGATGTTGCTCCGTTACCAAAAGCCATGTAATGAATATATGCACCAGACTGATTAGTTAATGCCTGTGCAATCATGTTAGCCATGTTACCATAGTGAATTGCATTTCTCTTGTTTACAAGTTCTTCTTTTGTCTCAGCATCTCTGATTAAGATATGACCTTGCATTTTGATACCAGCACTTTCATCTACTGGTTTATCATTTTTCATGTCTTTCTCTACTTTATCCTTGCTATTGCTCATGTTGTTATTTATCACTTTTCATTATATATTGTTTTAATTATTCATCAAAATTGTGCAAGAAGTCGATAATACTGGTATTTGCTTGTAAAACTGTACCTTTATCTGTTAAACTTCCTGACTCTTTAAATGTTCTGTCTCCTGAATCCCAACCATCGTTTTCATCTATATCATATGTTAATGTGTATCCATAGTCGTCGATTTGGAATTGTCCTGTTCCGTCCCAAACAGGGTCAAATCCATGTTCAACATTTCCACTATCTGCATCGTATAGTAAGTCGCCTACAATACCTGCTGTAGTCATTACATTGTTTTGGAATCCGGTTAATGAACCAGGATTGCTTTCATCCCAATCATCATCAAACGGGATAGTGTCGTCATAAATTTCTACTGGTTTAATCCAGTTCCAATCTTCAGGATCTCTTAACAAGTTGCCATTAGCATCTCGTAATCTAATATTTTCTGTTTCTTCACCGTTATATGCACCAGCACCCGATAGTATTACTGTGTTTGGTGAAGTACCTCTTGTTCCTCTTATAATGCCTTTTATTTTATTGTTAACTGCATCTTTTTCTTCGTATTCTATTCTTTCGCCTTGTATCCAAACAACTGCTCTATCTTTTTGTGCGGCATTAGGTAACTTTGTTACATCATTAAAGGATATTTCATTGTCCCAAATTTCCACATTACCACTTACAGTAGCAATCGGTTCTGCATTTCTTCTATAATATTCTGTTCTACCAAATAAGTCTTGGAACAATATAAATCTAACATCTGTACTGCTACTGCTTATTTGAGAATTACCTGTGGTTGTAATATCTATGACCAATGTTTCTAAAGGCTGTACAACTGCAAGTTCTTCTGGTCTGTCTGGTCCGTATCTGGATTTCAAGAATGTTACACCGTCAAATCCATATATTGTTTCATCATTAATTCTGTAATTTACATTGCCAGATGCATCTTCGCTGAATATACCAATAAAGTTTTCAACTTCAACTTCTCTGTCAAATAAGCCGTCGTCCCAACCAAATGTATCAAATCCTCTAGAGTCTGTATAGAATGTTGAAGGATGTGTACCTGGTACAACATCTGTGAATACATTTGCATCTAAATATTCTCCTTGGAAAGATGCATGTACTTTATTTTTAATAATGTTAAATGCAGTATTAAAGTTACCGCTTTCTACTAAGTCAGTTACTATACTTAAATTTGTTGTTATAGATGTGTTAGATGCTGAACCAATTCCATATCTTTCTGTAAACACTCTGTCTACTTCTGTTCTTACATCATTATCAAATTTCCATAATCTTTCTGGTGCAGTATATTTAAGTTCTGTGTTTGCTATAGTTGTATTGCTGTTACCTTCTAACCCAACAATATTTTTAGCAATACTTACGTTTACTGTTTCTAATGTAGGATCAAAACCGTCTATATATTTTATTTCAACTTTATCTCCGTTTGCAGGAATACCAATTCTGTTATTAATATTTGCATCATTTGTAAATGTAATAAAGTTATTTGTTAGATCCACAGTATAATTGTTTACAGTGTTACCTCCACTTGTACTTTGTTTTGGTATTTCAATTCCATTAACAAAGACTTGTAGTCTAGAAGTATCTTCAACACCAAACGGATATTTAAATATAGTTGTTGTACCATCTGCTAAAATCTTTGCAACACTACCGCCTGTTGTATTTTCATACAAGTCGCCTTTAACTCTATCAAATATAATTTCTTGATTAAAGGTTCTAACTTTATCATTGTTGTTTATAAACCCTTCGTAATTTTTATTTGTTGATAATATATTAAAATCACTGCTATTTGACCTGTCTAAAATCCTAACAACATTTAAGTCGTCATCATAATAAGGAGGTCTATCAAAGTCAGTACTACTACCAATAAGATTTTCTACTGGAGCCTTTTTAATATCGCTGTAGTTTCTAATTTTACTGCTGTACGGTTTAACTTCGTTAAAGTAATCGATTGCTTTATCAAAGTTATCAACTTTAAATCCTTTAAACGGTATTAAGTCTGTTTCTTCTTTGATAATTTTTAAGTATGTTGTTTTAAATGCCCAATCAAGTTCGCCTTGTTCTGCATAAGCATATTTTAACATTTCGAAGAAGAACTTGTTCCAGTGTATAGAGTAAGTTCCAACAAATACATTTTGATATAATGCTGTTAAGATATCTCTTATCTCTTGCCCCATAGCAAGTGTTTGTGAATTAGTATAAACACTCTTATCCCATGCTACAGTTTCATTTTGCATTGAAATTAATTTGAATGTACCGTCTTTCTTATTAAATTCATATAGACTGTAATTAGTAGAATCATTTTTCTGTACTTGTACAATACTCTTATCTAATACATTAGCCAATAAATCAAACTGTTTAGTATCAGAAACTTTTCTTAATGGTTTGAATGTACTGTCATAGAATACAGTTGAATTATTAATTTTGTTAATTCTCTGCACTTCGTACCAGTTAACAGTGTTAAGATGTGGTGTACTATTTGGTAAATTGCTTCTCCAATCTAAGAAAGTAGTATCCATTTTTAATCTAGCAAATATATCATTTAATACATCAAACATTTGCTTTCTGGCTTTTTTCAAATCTTTAAACATTGTTTGTCTAGGTCTAAACTTAGAACCAAAACGTTCGAAATTACTTAATCCTTCACCTGGTACAACTTGATCAGCCTCATTATATCCTGCTAAACTGTGAATTAATTTTGTGCTGAGGTTTTCAGGAATTACTCCGTCTCTATCACCTTCACCTGCTAAACTCCAAGATGTATGTCTTTCACCTAACGGATTATCTTTTCTATTGAATGCTATACTTAATATGCTGTCCTCTGTTTTAATTAAATCACCTAGAGTGTTTACAATTATACTATCAGGTGATATGATACCTGTATACGGAACTCTTTCACCATTAATATTTTGTAACAAGTTTGTAATTTCAACTGTTGTTCTTTCTTTATTGTAATTTGACCTAGCTCTGTCAGAAACTTCATCTAAGTTAAATGCCCAGAAATAATAATATTGTACCGGTTCACCGTTTTTACCTGCATGTACTTCTGTAATAAAATCTCTTGTATATGGAACACCTGGTCCATCATATGATGCTGGAGGTAGTTCACTTTCAACCCATTCTGCAATTTGAACTCTACTGTTAGGGAACATTTCACCCCAACACCTAGAACGTTCATAATTATTAAATCCGTTTACATCGTATGTTCCTGCACCTTGCTCATACCACTGATATCTTAATAAACTTGTATCTAACCATCTAAGGCCAACATTTTTTCTTCCCCAATCGCCTTTAGTAACATCATATACAACTGGGTCTCTTTCCGATTTAAAGTCTATTTCTTTATCGATGAATCCTGGTAATATACCTTTAAATGGATCGTATAAATCTATATCGTATTCTTTTTCTGCACTGTCTTCGTCGTAAGTAAATACATCTTTTATAAAACGGGTATCAACTAATTTTTCTTGTTTTCTTTTAATTTTGCCATCTTCTAAATATGCCCATTGTCCTGCTGTAACAGATTTGCCATCACTATCAGTGTATGTAGAATCAAAACTGTCGATCCATACGTTGGAAATGTTTGCCAAATCTAACCCTGTTTCAGATGTGTATCTAAAACTTTCTAATGCATTTGTATCTACGCCAATTATATCTGCACGATCACTAGTAAATAACACAGGCGATGTGCCGTCTAATCTTCTCAATTCATACTTGAACTCTGAACTTGAAACTGTGCTATTACCTATATCACTTCTAAAGTTAAATGGAAGTTG
>Ga0181591_10001384_pt1 | contig 20601 bp, 25 predicted proteins | sample 071ome_33_FD_133757 | JGI IMG/M metagenome (GOLD analysis project Ga0181591, IMG submission 133757) | Coastal salt marsh microbial communities from the Groves Creek Marsh, Skidaway Island, Georgia - 071412AT metaG (megahit assembly) | ecosystem: Environmental > Aquatic > Marine > Intertidal...
CAACACTGTGCCTACTTCTTCAAGCTGGGCATCGGATGCGAAACCGGAAAGTTGTTGGCGCAGGATGGCTGAAATCTCTGCTGGTTTTACGTCTGCCATGGGGTGGGAATTTAAAAGTCCGCGATGTATAAATTTTTCTCGAATTCACGTTCGAGTTTAGCCAACGAGGATGCCACGGAGGCATCTACTTGCTGATCTGCCACTCGAAGAACAAATCCTCCAATTAGGGACTCGTCAACGACCTGCTCTAATTGGACGTCCGAAGACTCCGGGGTCTGCAACAAGCCCAAAAGATGGGAGACCTGCTCGGCCGTCAGAGGCGATGCCGAAGCAACCCTAGCGCGAACGACCTTTTTCTCAGCCAAATACAGGCTGGTGTACTTTTCCAACACATCCACAAGATGTGCCTCGCGGCCGTGCTTGACCAAAAGGGCCAAGAACAAATCCATCAAGGGATCGAGTTGGTTCGAAAACGCTGTAGCCAGCGTCTTCAATTTTTGCTCAGGTTTGATGACTGGGCTCTTCAAGAACACGCGAAAATCGCGGCTCTCCTTAAGGACCGCTAGCAGCGTGTCGCTGTTTGCTTTGATCACGTCCAAGGACTGGCGTTCACGTGCCAAGTCCAAGAGGGCTTTCGCGTAGCGGTTTGAAGCGCGCAGAGTGCTCATCTCCTGATTAGTTCATTTTAACATCTTGCATCGCACGGTCGACCATAGCCTTTTGTGCTTCTGCATCCTTGAGCTCCGCGCGCAAGATGCGCTCGGACATGTCGATCGCCAACTGCGCCACCTGGTTCTTCACCTCGGTCATTGCGGCCATCTTTTCATTGTGAATCTGGGCGCGTGCCGCCTCCAACACTTTGGCTGCTTCTTCCGAAGCCGCTCCTTTCGCGTCCGCAATGGTTTTGTCACGCATTGCGCGCGCCTCCTTCAGCATCGCCTCACGCTCTTCGCGGGCCGCTTTCAAGAGTTGCTCGTTGTTGGACTGCAGAGAAGCCATTTCAGCCTTCGCTGCTTCTGCCGATTTGAGGGCAGAATTGATCGACTCTTCACGGTCTTGAACGGCCTTCAAAATCGGCTTCCATGCAAACTTCGCCAAAAGGAAAAGCAGGATGAAAAACGTCAGTGTCGTCCAAAAAATGAGGCCAAAGCCAGGAGTTACGATACCCATTGTTCTTTGTTTCTTAGGTTAACAGTTTCACCGAAAAGGCACGTTTGGCAGCGCTCGCTGCCAAACGGCCTCGTATGTGGTGAGATATTAATTACCCAACAACGCGACAACGATACCGAACAAACCGGCACCTTCAATCAACGCGGCGGCGATAATCATGTTGGTTTGGATTTTGCCAGTGGCTTCGGGCTGACGAGCAATAGCTTCCATGGCGCGACCGCCAATCAAGCCAATACCGATACCAACGCCGATAACGGCCAAACCTGCTCCAAGTGCTGCGATACTTCCGGTCATGATACTAGGGGGATTTGAGTTAAAAATTACAGTTTAGTGGTGTTCTTCGTGCATAGCTGCTCCGATGTACAAAGCAGTTAAAAGGGTGAAAATGTACGCCTGCAATGCGGCGACCAACAATTCAAGTACGGAGATAAACAAGGTCAAGAGAACCGATGCTGGGCTCACCCAAACCGTTTCAAAAATGAAGACCAAAGACACAAGGCTCAGCACGATGATGTGGCCGGCCGTAATGTTGGCGAACAATCGAATCATCAAAGAGAAGGGCTTCGTGAAAATCCCGATGAATTCCACAATGGCCAACAAAGGCTTCACCGCAACGGGCAAGCCTGGCATCCAGAAAATGTGTCCCCAATAGTGCTTATTTCCATTCACGTTGGTGACAACGAAAGTCACGATGGCTAGCACCATGGTGACGGCAATATTTCCTGTCACGTTCGCGCCTCCGGGGAAGAAGGGCACTAAGCCTAGAAGGTTGTTGATCCAGATAAAGAAGAAAATCGTCAAAAGCATGGGCACAAAGCGCTTGTAGTGCGGCCCAATATTGTTCTTGGCAATGTCGTCGCGGACGAACACCACCAAGGGCTCAACAAAACCAGCCACCCCTTTGGGAGCTGCGTTTGGATTCTTCTTGTAGGAGCGGGCAGCAGGCAAGAACAGGAGCAGGATCACCACTGCGCTGAACAAGAGCGCCGCGACGTTTTTCGTGATGGAGATATCCCAAGGAGTGGCGTTGGCCACCTCATGGGTTTCGTGATCCATCTCGGCAAATACGCCATGGTCGTTTGCTACGTCCGAGGCGTAGTAGATTTTTTCGTGGATGTTGACAAAGCGCTGACCTCCTGCTTCAACGACGTGGGTGCCTTCTTGGTCGTGGTCAAATTGTGATGAAGAAAAAACGACCAACCCTTTTTCTGTGAATAAAATCACAGGTAAGGGGATGCTTACGGGGTGGTCATTCCAGTCAAAGAGATGCCAGCCGTGGCTATCCGCAATGTGGTGCATGATGACTTCTGCCGGATTGAATGCCTCTTTCTCCTCCGTCGCGTTCGCAGCGTGCTCGTCGCTGTGTTCCGCTGCGTGGACATGGGCCTCAGCCGCGTGTTCATCCGCCGAATGTGCCTCTTCCGAAGCCAAAACGGCTGGCGATGCCATCAGGAAAAGACCTAAAAGAAAGCAGTTCAGTTTAGTCATGGGGGCTTGCAAAATGCGCGGCAAAGATACTCCGCACACGTTCCAAATCCTACTTTTTCTTGATCCAAAAAATAGCCAGGGCTGATTCCGCCACAAGCAAGAAGAGATAGGCTGCAACAAACTGCAATGCTGCACTTTGGAAATTCGGGGCGTTCCGCATCGAAAGGGGGAGAATCACCGCACCCAAACCCAGGAGCATGCGAATCAATCCGCCCACAAAATAGATGGGAATAAATCGGCCAGGCTTTTGGCTTTCCAGGGTTTGCGCTAACCCGAACAAAGCGAAACCGGTTCCCATCCAATAGATGTCGCCTACCCAAAAAACATCTTCCCGCTCCAGCACGTAGTAGAACATGGCGTGAAGCATCGCCCAAAGAGCATAGGTCAACAATAATGGGAGTCCCCAGATTTTCATTTTGAATCGTTTAAAACTTGACGAATAATGAGGGTTAAGGCGATTAATGTTGCCGCCAAGGTACAGCCGACCGTTGCCCAAGCCGTTTCTCCTTCTGCCCAACGCCCATCGGCCAAGTCCCACCGGTATCCCGCGTAGGCGCCCAAACCAATCGTCGCCCCCAACTGGAAGGCCATTCCGGAAAATTTTATCGCGTTTTTCATGCCGCGCGCTTAGGCCGCGGAAGCTTCTTTTTTCGCGGCCACGGTATCCGCGGGGGTTGCCGTCGTTTTACGGTTGGCCATGACGCAGGTTCCCGTGAATTGAGCGCCAGACTCGACCGCCAGCTGACCCGTGTTGAGGTCGGCTTGAACATTGGCTGACTGAAGTAGGGAGGTTAACCCTTTGATTTCCAACTTGCCCACCACGCGGCCGGCCAAAGAAGCCTCTTGGGCCCGCACTTCGCCATCCACGGCGCCGGTCGGCCCGACCACCAACTTGCCGCCAACGGACAAGTTTCCTTTCACATGGCCATCAATCCGAATGTCCCCCGGAGAGTGGATATTACCTTGAATTTGGGTTCCTTCCACAATGCGGTTGTGCTCTGCAGAGGCGTCGTTGCGTCGAGGGGCGTTCATCATAGCGTGTACATCATTTCCACAAAGCGTTGGTAGCCTGTGAGGTCTTTGTTGGTGTAAAAATGCGCAAAATTTTGCACGGTTATAGGCCAGTAGACCGGATCGTATGCATTTAAAAATTGGGTCACCGCGGCGGCACGTTTCAATTTGGTCCGATATTCCATGGCTTTCGTGCTGTTTTTAAAGCCATCCACCGCCACGATTTGGCTGCTTTCATCCAAGGGCAGTAGGCGAATCGACATCGGGCTTCCCGCAAAATACTGCTGATGAAAACGGGCTAGCGCATTGCGCACGTCGTTCGAATTTCCAGCGGCCGAAAAAATGATCAATACCTGGTGCGGTGCAGACAAGGCCTCCGTGTAAGGGCTTGCCGGGGTGTCCGACTCATCCGCCTCGGGTGCCAAGGACATCTTGATGTTCCCCGCTGCCACCGCCTGCGGCGTGTTGGGGAAGCCCTCTTCAACCTCGGTCAACGCCGCAATAAACGCGGTGCGCCCCTCTTTTCCGCCGATCGCCTGAGCCCGAAGTAAGGCGGCGCGAGGCGCTTCGTCTATATTCCACGTCGTGGCAGCAAAAACGGCGAGCGCCGGCGCCCAGCGCCGCGCTTCGACGTGATCCACCAAAGAGCGAAAGGCGGCCGTGGCCACGACCGCTTGAGGCGCTTCTTCTTTTTCCCCGCGAAGCAGCCGGGCATAGCGGCTATTCGGGTAGGTTTGGAGGACCCTCTCTTTTTCTGTCTGTGCTTGAATGCCCTCTTCGCGCTGAAGATAGAGGCGATGCAAGGCGTAATGCACGAAGGCCTCTTGTTCGCACCCTGGGTGGTTGCCTAGGGCACAGGCCGACCGAAGGCTGTCAGGCATTCCGCATTGCGCTTCGAGACGCTTGAGGGATGCGAGCGCCTCGTCCAAGTCGCCAATTTGATCCCGGTATATTGCTGCGGCCTCTTGAAGGGCTGTGCATATCAGTCCCTGGCACGAATCGCGTGTTTCCGCCGTGCGCGGAATGGCAGAAAGATACTTTTCTACGTCGTAGGCCGGGTCAATGTAGGCTTCCCCACCTCCTAAGGGGTCGTCGGTCGCGGAGGGGCCTCCTTGGTTCATGTTCCCCATGGCCCACGTGCCCGAAGCACTCTGGAGGCGCCAATTATCCACGTTTGGGCGCTGGCCCCATTGCGTGGTAAAGCTGGCCATGCCGGCCGCTCGGGCAACTGGATTGTAAAAAATCCATCCTCCCGCTGTAGCGCCTCCTGCGACTGGGCCCGTGCCCGCGAGCAAGGCCGATTGGGCATTGAGTTGCGCATTCAGGGCGGCTCGCTCTGCGGCGCGTATGGCTAGTTGCTCTTGCTTCTTCAACTGGTCCACGTAGGCGGTGAATTTAGAGCGCAAAAACGCCTCCGACTTTGTGCCCAAGACCAAGAGGGAGTCGTTCCGATCTATGCTTTGCACCACGGCCATCAAGGCGTTCAGTCCGTCGCGCCGTTTGGACAGCGACTTTTTCAACGCATGCCCCTCGGGAAGAAGCGCAAAGGCCGAGTCAAGGTCCACTTGGGCCCGCGCATAGCGCTTCGCTTCAAAGTGCATCGTTCCACGGTCCGAGTACGCCATCGCCCACAAAATGGCGCGTGCGCTTTGGCCCGCCCCGACACAGCGATCCAAATAAAACAGCCTATTCTTATCGTCTTCTTGTGTTTGGGCTACGCGTGCCAGAGCATAATAAATGCGGTCTTGGTAGGCGGCATTTTTGGGCTCTTTGAGAAGCTTGAGTAGTTCCGCGTACAGCTTTTGGGGACGGCCATCTCCATTGAGCGTCTTGTGCAGCTGGGCCTCCAACAACATGTCATACGTGTCGGGCTGTCCCGCGATGCATCGCTCGAAGGCCTGCCGGGCTAGGACCCGCTCCCCCGCATTTTCATACAGCTGCCCCGCAATGAAGGCATAGCGCGCCCAATCGCGGCGGTTTTTTGTTTTTTCCGCTGCGCGCTGGAGTAGGTCAGCGGCCAATAAGGGTTCTTCCTGGCTGAGGTGCCCTTGGGCGCGAAGAACCATTTGTTCCACTTCGTACCGGTTGGGGACTCCGATGCGTTCCAGCTCATCCAAGGCAGAAAGGGTCGCTGGACCGTTTCCTTGGCGCGCCAGAATTAAGATGCGGTGCAGTTCTGCTTGGTAATACAAGTGGGCTTCTCCCGAAGCAAACCATCCATCCGGACTCCAAAAAGGTTTGGGCTTCGCACGGCGGTCCGTATTTCGGGAAACGACCGCATAGGATTCTTGGGCCGCCACGTCCAATCCGAGAAGCGCTTGGGCATCCCCCATGAGGATGTAGGCATCATACACCACGTGGTTTCGCTGGTCACCCCGAAACATCATCGAGTGCTCTTGAATGGTTTTCGTGGCCTTCTCGATCGCGCGTTTTAGGCCGGCCGAAGCGGCAGAGCCATCCTTGGCTTGCCCCCATGGGTAGAGGTCTAGCACCCGATCATAGACGTCTATGTGCTCTGTTTGCAGGGATTTGAGCGCTTCATCAAACGCTTCCTGGCCATTGAAGAGCGGGTTGAACCGCGACGTCATTTGATGGTAGGTTCGGTTGATGGCCCGGTCTTTGGTCCGGCTGCACGACCACCCCGCCAGAGCCATGCTCGTCCAGAGCATGATTCGGAAAATGTGTGAGGGGAGGGCTACCTTCATGGACAGATTGGGGTCGAACACAACTAACGACTCGGCCCCAAAGTTATTTCATGGAGATGGGCCACGCGGAGCCAATATCTTTGTAATGCATGGAAAAGAAGGAGAAACACCCCAGGCGATGGCATAAACTGCTCCGAAAGTACCGCGTGGTGCTATTGGACGAGGCCTCTTTTGAGGAGCGGTTTTCTATGGTCTTGAGCCGCTTCAATGTCTTTATTACCGTGGGAACAACTGCCGTAGTCCTGATCGTGAGCACCATCCTCTTGATCGCCTACACCCCTCTTCGCGAGTACATTCCCGGCTATGCGAGTACAAATTTGCGCCGCTCGGCCATCGCGCTTGACCAAGAATCGGATTCTTTAACGGTGCAGGTCGCCTACCAAGAAGCGTTCATTCGCCGCCTGCAAGCGGTCTTGGATGACGCCTTGCCCATCGACTCGCTTGGAAGCGCCTCCGCGGTTCCCGCGGGCTGGAATCCTGAAAAATTGAAGCCCACAGATCGGGAGTTGGCCTTGCGCCAAGCGGTAGCCGACATGGAAGCACAGGGCAAGGGAACCATTGATCCCGACAAGGACTTGATGCGCCCCCTTGCGGGTGACGTTTTGGCTCGACAACGGATGGGCCGTCGCGAGTTTGGCATTGCCCTTGGGGGCGTGGAGGGAGACGAAGTCCTCTCCATGAAAGACGGTACGGTCATATCCGTAGAGGGTACGCCGTCTCTGGGTTTTGTGGTGCTGGTGCAACATGCGGGCGGCGGCGTGGGCCGCTACGGCAACCTGGGTAAAACAACCAAGCGCGCTGGGGACTACCTCAAGCAAGGCGATGCGCTGGGAACATTGGGCGAAGCGCCCGAGGGCGAAGCCGCCTTTGCCACGGTACAATATTGGTTGGGAGGAGAGTCCCTCAACCTTGAAAAGCTTTTAGGACTTTAAAGAGTATATGGCCACATTGAAAGAGATTGGCGCCCGCATTTGGGCCGCCCTCGCTGAGCGCGAAACCCAAAAATGGGCCGCCAAGCCAGTAGAAACACAAGACGCCGTTCTTCACCGCTTGCTGCAGGCGGCGAAGGATACCGCCTTTGGCCAGGACCATGGCTTTGCAGAGATTCGCTCGTATGCCGATTTCAAAGCCCGCGTGCCGCTTCGTGACTACGAGGGCCTGCGTTCCTATGTGGACCGCGTGGTGGACGGCGAATCCGATGTCCTTTGGCCCGGCCGGCCCTTATACTATGCGAAAACCAGCGGCACTACCTCGGGCGCCAAGTACATCCCATTGACGAAGGAGTCCGTTCCTTACCACATTAAATCCGCTCGCAACGCGCTGTTTGCGCACATTCGGAACACCGGAAGGACCGGCTTCTTGAACGGCAAAATGATCTTCCTTCAGGGTAGTCCTGAGTTGGAAGACAAAAAAGGTGTCGCCTTGGGCCGATTGTCTGGTATCACCGCGCACTTCGTGCCCAGCTACTTGCTAAAGAACCGCATGCCCTCATGGGAAACCAACTGCATCGAAGACTGGGAAACCAAAGTGCAAGCCATCGCCGAGGAAACCTACAACGCAGATATGACCGTCATCAGCGGCATCCCGCCTTGGGTGCAGATGTACTTTGAGCGCCTAATGGACAAGACGGGCAAGAAAACCATCGCAGAGATCTTCCCGAATTTTGACCTCTTTGTGACGGGGGGGGTGGCCTTAGAGCCCTACCGGGCACGGTTGATCGAACTTTTTGGGAAAAATGTTCCTATCCTGGAAACGTATCCGGCCTCCGAGGGCTTTTTTGCCTACCAGGACCAGGCGGACAGCCCCGACTTATTGCTGCTTTTGAACAATGAAATGTTCTACGAATTTGTGCCCGCCGACCAGTTCTTTGAGGAAAATCCCCCGCGCTTAAGCATTGGCGAAGTCGAGCTGGGCGTAAACTATGCCCTGATTTTGAACACCAACGCGGGCCTCTGGGGCTATAGCATTGGCGACACGGTGCAGTTTGTGTCGAAGGCCCCGTACCGGATTCGGGTCTCGGGCCGAATCAAGCACTTTATCTCCGCCTTTGGCGAACATGTCATCGGCTCCGAGGTGGAATATGCTTTGGACCAAGCGCTCATCCAGCACGGCGGTTTGGTACGTGAATTCACCGTAGCCCCTAACATCAACCCCAGCGAAGGTGGCTTGCCCTACCACGAATGGCTCGTGGAGTTTGATGAGCTTCCAAAAGATTTAGCCGCCTTTGCGGCCACATTGGACACGGGCATGCGCACGAAGAATGTCTACTACGATGATTTGATTGTGGGAAGCATCCTGCGTCCCTGCGTGCTGCGCAGTTTAGGGCCTGAGTCCTTTATCCGTTACATGAAGTCCGAGGGAAAGCTCGGGGGACAGAATAAGGTGCCGCGCTTGACGAACGACCGAAAAATTGCCGAGGCCCTTCTGGCCCCATTAAAAGCCTAATTTTCCGTCATCGGGGGCATAGCCGAAGTCTTGTTCTGTGGGGGCCAGGGACGCCGCCACGGCCAATCGATCGCAACGCTCATTTTCAGGATGGTCGTTGTGGCCCTTGATCCATGTGAACTGTACCTGGTGAGGTTCCATGGCGCGCAATAGGCGCTTCCACAGGTCGGGGTTTTTGACTTTTGCCCACCCTCGCCGTTTCCATCCGCCAATCCAATTCTTCAGAAAGGCATCGACAACGTATTTGCTGTCCGAAACGACGGTGACCTCACATCCTGGCACTTTGAGCGCCTCCAAGCCCACGATCACCGCTAAGAGCTCCATGCGGTTATTGGTCGTGTGGTAGAAGCCACCGGACAGTTCTTTTTCGTTGGACCCGTGGCGCAGGATGGCCCCATAGCCTCCAGGGCCAGGATTGCCCTTTGCGGCGCCGTCTGTATACAGTTCTACGCGGGGCATTGGTCGGGATGGGGTAAGGGGCGGTTCATTAAAATGGCTTCCACCACGCGCGGAAAAGCCCAGTGTTCAGCCCGCAAGATGCGGGCTTGCAACGCCTCGGGTGCTTCGCTAGGGAACACGGGAACACGGCACTGGAAGAGCGCCGGCCCTTCGTCATAGTGCTCCGTAACCTCATGGATAGTGAGGCCGGATTCCGTCTCGCCGGCGGCCAATACGGCCCGGTGGATATGCAGACCATACATCCCCGGTCCGCCGAATTTGGGCAACAGTGCGGGGTGCACATTCCAGATTCGGCCGGGAAAGGCTTGAATCCAGCGCAAAGGAATCTTTTTTAGGTAGCCCGCGCAGAGAATCGCCGAAATTCCACACTCCCCCCAGTGGGCAACCAAGGTTTCGTCGTCCACCTCCGGGTTAAATACGTGTACCGGCACGGTTAAATCGCGGCTCAAAACGCCCGCTTTCGGCGTATTTGTCCAAATTCCTTCAATGCGGCAAAATTTGTGCGCGTGAAAATATTCGACTATTGCCGCCGCATTGCTGCCGCTTCCGGAGGCCAAAACAGCCAATGAAATCAGGGGTTGAGCGGGCTCCGAGGTCATGGACACAAAGGTAGTTCATGGGGGTAAATCCGACCGGCCCTGCACGAAATGTATTGTACTAAATGCCGGTATGGCGTTTCTTTGCACCGATTCAACCAATCTAAACTCACTGTTATGTCGGATATCGCATCCCGCGTTAAGGCCATTATCGTCGACAAGCTCGGCGTTTCTGAAGCCGAAGTCACCACCGAAGCATCTTTCACCAACGATTTGGGTGCTGACTCTCTGGACACTGTAGAATTGATCATGGAATTCGAAAAGGAATTCGATATCCAAATTCCAGACGACCAAGCCGAGAATATTGCTACGGTGGGTCAGGCTGTTTCGTACATCGAAGCCGCAAAAGCCTAATCATCCTCTGGGATGGAACTGAAGCGCGTAGTCGTTACCGGTATTGGAGCCTTAACTCCAATTGGTAACAACGCCAAAGAATTTTGGGACGGCCTGCTCAAAGGAAAGAGCGGTGCCGCTCCCATTACTCATTTTGATACGTCCAAGTTCAAAACGCAATTTGCCTGCGAGATTAAAAACCTCCAAGTTGAGGACTTTATCGACCGCAAGGAAATGCGCCGAATGGACCGCTGCACGCACCTCGGTTTGATCGCGGCCGATGAGGCCATTCAAGATTCCGGCATTGTCGACACCGACACCTCCAAAGACCGCATTGGAGTCATTTGGGGTTCGGGCATTGGCGGTATTGACACCTTCTTTGAAGAGGCCACGAACTATGTTCAAGGCGAGGGGACGCCCCGATTTAACCCCTTCTTCATCCCTAAAATGATTGCCGACATCTGCGGCGGTCATGTCTCCATGAAATACGGGTTCCGTGGCCCGAACTACACGACCGTTTCGGCTTGCGCCTCCTCCACCAACGCCATCATTGATGCTTTGATGTTGCTTCGCCTCGGCAAAGCCGATGTCCTGGTTTGTGGTGGTTCGGAAGCGGCGATTGGCCCTGGTGGCATTGGTGGATTTAATGCCATGCATGCCCTGTCGACCCGAAACGACGATCCTACAACGGCCTCGCGCCCCTTTGACAAAGACCGCGACGGTTTTGTCATGGGAGAAGGGGCCGCCTGCATGGTGCTCGAGTCCTACGACCATGCTGTCGCGCGCGGAGCAAAAATCTACGCCGAGCTTGCTGGCGGAGGCTTGTCCGCCGATGCGCACCACTTGACTGCGCCTCACCCAGAAGGTCTGGGCGCCCTCAATGTGATGCGCAATTGCCTCGAAGATGCCGGCATGAAGCCCGAAGATGTGGACTATGTCAACGTGCACGGCACGTCAACCCCTCTTGGCGATATTGCCGAAACCAAAGCCATTCAGGGCGTCTTTGGTGAGCACGCATACAAACTGAATATCAGCTCCACCAAGTCCATGACGGGCCACCTTCTTGGAGCCGCAGGTGCCGCCGAAGCCCTCGTGGCCTGTTTGAGCGTCGTTCACGACATCGTGCCTCCGACAATCAACCACTTTACGGACGATCCCGAACTGGACGGAAAGCTGAATTTCACCTTCAAAACCCCGCAGAAACGCATCGTGCGTGCCGCTCTTTCCAACACCTTTGGGTTTGGAGGCCACAACGCATCGGTTGTGTTCAAGAAGGTGAATTGATCTATGCTTCGCGCACTCCTTTCCTACTTTAAGCCGGTTCCTCCCGAATCCAAAGAATTGCTTGCGGCCATTCGAGAAATGACGGGTCTTCGGGCCTACGATCCCAATATTTATCTCGCCGCTTTTCGTCGCAAGGTGGTCGATGACCCCAGCCAAAAGAGCGCCAACATGCGCTATGAGCGCTTGGAATATTTGGGGGATGCGGTCCTCGGCGTTTTAATGGCGGAATACCTCTATGAGAAATACCCCAAGGGCGACGAGGGCTATTTGACCAGCATGCGCTCCAAAGTAGTCTCGCGTAAAGCTCTCAACCGCATTGCTGTGAAAATGGGCATTCCCGATTGGATGCAGCAGTCTGCTCGGGGCCGCCGTGCCGGCACGACATCCGTTCCTGGAAATACCCTCGAAGCCTTGGTGGGCGCCGTCTACGTAGACCGGGGCTGGAACGACACCAAGATCTTTGTTCACAAGCATTTGCTGGACGCCCACGTCAACTTCGACCGCGTCGAAAAAGAAGTGATTTCCTACAAGAGCCTTTTGATTGAGTGGGTTCAGCGCCAAAAGAAAACCTTTGAATTCGAAGTGCTCGATGAGAATGGTGCCGAGCACCGCAAGCGCTTTACAATGAGCATCAAAATTGATGGGGAAGTAAAGGGCGAAGGTGCGGGCCAATCCAAAAAAGCCGCCGAAGAAGCGGCCTCACGGGCTGCTTGCAAAACCCTAAATCTCGGACGCCGTGAGCCGTCTCGTCCTCGACGACGTCGATGAGGGGACTCCCCCCAGTCTCTTAGGGCTCAGCTCCGCGCTGAGTGATACATCCCTCGTTTTCCAACTCAACCACCACCTTCGGTGGGCCTTAGGCCGAGTCGAAGACCACCGCTGTGTCCAGGCTCCCTTGCGCACCACGCACGCCTTGTACCGTGGTCATCTTGGCGCACAAGAGCAGGCGCTCTTCTGGAACATCCCCGAAGAATCGGCCTGGCTGTCCGGCCACGCTCCCGCTTCCCAGGATTTGTTTTCCGCCGAGGATTCTGACGCGCCCAAACGCCCCCTAGTGCAGAAACCCGCCCGGATTCACGCCGTTCTCATCCTTGATCCACCGCTATCTCCCGCGGAAATGGTAATTTTGCAACGGCAAATCGCACAGATTCCTGGTGTGGTGGGCCAAAACATCCTCCCTTGGTCTACCCTTCGCGTTCGAGATCACTTTCTCTTAGAACCGCTGAACACCTTATAAAGCGAATACCGCTATGAAACGAACCAAAATTGTGGCCACCCTGGGTCCCGCCTCTTCTGAGCCTTCGGTCTTAGAGGCGATGTTGCGCGCTGGCGTCAATGTATTCCGGGTCAATTTTTCCCACGGAAGCCACGAACAACACCGCGGAACCATCCGCACCATCCGAGAAATTCTCGAACGAACCGGATTGCATGCCGCGATATTGGCTGATTTACAAGGCCCTAAACTGCGCGTTGGCGTGGTAGAAGAAGGGGCTGTAGTCGAGCCTGGAGACCGTGTTGTCTTCACGAACGAGAAGTGTGACGGCACCAAGGAGCGCGTCTACATGACCTATGCCCAGTTTCCGAAAGATGTCAACCCCGGCGAGACCATCCTGCTGGACGACGGAAAGTTGATGATGCGCGTCCTGTCCACCAACCGCCAAGATGAAGTCGTCACCGAGGTCGTTCAAGGAGGCCCCTTGAAGTCCAAGAAGGGCGTCAACCTGCCCAATACCCGGGTTTCTTTACCCTGCTTGACCGAAAAAGACTTGGCTGACTTGGACGTCGCCATGGATGAGAATGTAGACTGGATAGGCCTCAGCTTCGTCCGCAATGCCCAAGACATCAAGGAGCTTCGCACCATCTTGGATAAAAATGGCTCCAACGCTGGCATCATTGCCAAGATTGAAAAGCCCGAAGCGGTTTCCGACATCGAGCGCATTCTCGACGCCACCGATGGGGTCATGGTTGCGCGCGGCGACCTAGGGGTTGAAGTTCCCATGGAAAGCGTTCCGTTGATTCAGAAGATGATTGTCGCCAAGGCCGTAGAGCGCGCGAAGCCCGTCATCGTTGCGACCCAGATGATGGAAAGCATGATTGACAGCATGACGCCTAGCCGCGCCGAAGTCAACGACGTCGCCAATGCCGTATTAGATGGTGCCGACGCCGTGATGCTTTCCGGCGAAACCTCTGTGGGGCAATATCCGGTTGAAGTGGTGACCGCAATGGCGAAGATTGTCGCTGCCGCCGAAACCTCTGGAGTTAACCACATCAAAGAGCGCAAGCCCAAGAAGGGAGATGACCGCTTTGTCAACAATGCGATTTGTTTTCAGGCCGCCAAAATGGCGAACCTTGTGGAAGCAAAGGCTATTTGCACGATGACCTTCTCAGGATATTCCGCCCAATTGATTTCCTCCTTCCGCCCCAAAAGCAACATCTACGCCTTCACGTCCAACCGCACCATTTTGAATAAAGTGAGTTTGTACTGGGGCGTTTGCGGATACTACTACGATGGCTTGGAGTCCACAGACCAAACGATGATGGACATCACCACGCAGCTGCGCAACGATGGGCTTGTGGAAGATGGTGACTTCCTCATCCAACTGGCCAGCATGCCCATCCTCAAGAAGGGTACCACCAACACGATGCGCATCAAGCGCGTGGGTGAATAAGCGTAGGGTTCGGTCGAATTTGACTGGGCACACAACACAAGGGGGGCTGTTAGAGCCCCCTTTTTTGCGTTTTAAGCGTCTTTTACAGCGCGCCGGTAAAATTCCTTAGAAAGCGCAAGTCGTTCTCGTAGAAAGCGCGTATGTCGGGGATTTGGAAGCGCTGCATGGCAATGCGCTCGATGCCCATGCCAAAGGCGTATCCGCTGTAGATGCTTGGGTCAATGCCGCAGGATGATAACACCGCAGGGTCTACCATGCCGCATCCCATAATTTCGAGCCAGCCGGTTCCCTTAGTCATGCGATGGTCCACTTCATTTTCTAGGCCCCACCAAATATCCATTTCGGCCGAGGGCTCCGTGAAGGGGAAATAGCTGGGGCGCAAGCGGATTTCGGTCTTTTCGCCAAAGAAGGCTCGGGCAAATTCAAGCAAGGTTTGTTTGAGGTCCGCAAAAGAGACGTTCTGATCAATATACAAGCCCTCCACCTGATGAAAGACGCAGTGGGAACGGCTCGAAATGGCTTCGTTTCGGAATACGCGGCCAGGCGCGATGATGCGAATGGGGGGCTTTTGGGTCTCCATCGTACGCACCTGCACGCTGGAGGTGTGCGTTCGGAGCGCCCAATCGGGATCTTTTGCCAAGAAAAAGGTGTCCTGCATGTCCCGTGCTGGGTGCTCTGGAGGGAAGTTGAGCGCCGAAAAGTTGTGCCAATCGTCCTCCATTTCGGGGCCTTGAGCCACCGCAAAGCCCATGCGTTCGAAGATGGATACGATTTCATTTCGGACTATGGAGATGGGGTGGTGGGCGCCTGGAAGGATGCTATACCCCGGGCGGCTGTAGTCTTCGGAAGGCCCCTTCTTTTTGGTCGGCGACGCGGTTTGTACAGAGGCTAAAGCCGCTTCTGCCGCGGTTTTCAGCGCGTTGAGCGCTTGGCCTACCGCCTTTTTTTCTTCGTTGGGAACCGTCTTGAACTCACCAAACAATGCAGTTAAAATTCCCTTCTTGCCTAAGTATTGGATACGAAACTCTTCCGCCGCTTCTGGGGTAGAAAGCGTCGTTTGCTCAATCGTACGAATGTGTTTTTCAATGGTTTCCAGCATGGGAAAGGAATCGTTTATATTTGCTCAGCGCAGAGCGCAAAACTATTGCAAACCCGGATGAAGCTCAACAAAACACTCGTTTGGAGTCTAATTTTCTTCGCATTCCTCGGACTGAGCACCAGTTGTGAGGAGGAAGATACGCGTTCTCAAGTACGCGTGCGCGTCATGAACCAAGACTCTATTCCCATTCAAAATGCGCTCGTGCGCATGTTTGCGCCGGGATCGAACACGCTATTCACCGACCCCAATACCCAAGGCGCTTATTGGCGTTACTCGGGCGTGGATGGTTGGTGTGAGCCCTCTTTCAAATTTGATGGCGAGGCCTTTTTGGACGTAGAAGCGGCCAAAGGAGGTTGGCGCGGGTGCAGCTATGTGCATGTGACCAAAGGCTCTGTCGCCGAAATCATTGTCTTCATGAAGCCTTATGGCGACTTAAATAACGGATGCCCCCAATGAAACGATTGCTCCTCTCCCTGCTTGTCGCAATGCTTGGCATGACGGCCTGCACCAAAAAAGATGCGCCCGTCTATCGCTTCTCGGTGGAAGTCCTAGACGAAAACGGCACACCCATCCAAAATGCCTACGTACGCGCCACCGCTCCCGTGGTGAATGCCATCCCGGACTTTCAAGGCCATACAGGGATTGACGGAATCATGCGCAATGACTCGGGCGACGATGTGTTTGAATACCATATGCCTGCTGTCTTGCAGGTTACGGCCCAAAAAGGCGACAACCCGCCGGTGGTATTCGGCTGCGGCTACATCAAGCTGGAAGCAGACAGCACCGTGGTGATGAAAATTGTTGTGCTGCCGTATTCAAACGGAACAGCCGGCTGCTAATACGCCCGGTTAACTTCTTTTATTCACGCCCTCTTCGGAGGGCGTTTTTCGTGGCCCAAGCCAGAGAGTGTCCCTAGATTAAATCCAACCTTGGCCCTCACAGTAGTGCACCACCGCTTCCCGCATAAGGCGCGTTTGGTGTCCTCCAGGTAAGTTGGGCAGGGCTTCGAGCACCTCAAAATGGGGCCACCCCTCCTCGTCGCGGCCGACAAATTTGTAATACCCATAGGGCTCCAGCAGGCGGCATATGCCGATGTGGAAGACGTCCACTTTGTGGTCTTTGCGCAAGTGTTGGTGGGGCATTTGTAGTTCTTGCAAGCCAATGGCAAACAAGATGCCGTCGAGGTCCATCGGGTCCCCGGGCGAAAATCGGGCGGTAAAGAGTTCAACAACTCGTTCCCATTTGTCTTTCAATGGATCGCTCATCCTACCTTTAGTGTGTTGTGAATGTAGTGGACATTTCCTGTTTGGCGTTGGTCGCGTTCTTCGTGGGACGTGGGGTTTGGCGTGGCTTTGTCAATGAATGGTCTGGGCTATTGGGGTTGGCTTTGGGGTACTGGGCGGTGCAATCCTATGCCGACCCGGCCGCTGCATGGCTGGCAAACGCCTTAGAGCTCAGTGATCAAAGCGCTCTTCTCGTCGCCAAATTTGCCGTATTCCTCGCTGCTTACCTCGTGGTCGTTCTTTTAGGTAAGGCCTTGACAAAAGTTCTAAAGCTTGTTTGGCTTGGTTGGATTAACCGCTTGGCTGGGGGGCTGTCGGGACTCGCAAAGGGCGTGGTTTTTTCCGCGTTGCTCCTTGCCTTTTACCTCCAGGTCATCGTTCCCAAGTTTCACATTTCCAGCCCATGGACGGGTGAGTCTTGGGTGTACCACACCTTAGTTTCGGCCGGAAGCATGCTGCTCGATTTGGGGCAGAACTATCTCCAGACCTAATCTCCCGACGATATCCACGGGTTAGGCAAAGTCCAAAATAGCCTGTATTCCCGGAAGCGTTTTTCCCTCTAAGTATTCGAGCATTGCTCCGCCTCCGGTAGAGATGTAACTCATTCGATCTGAGAGTCCAAATTGTTCCACCGCAGACACGGAGTCGCCTCCGCCCACCAAGCTGAAAAGTCCGCGCTCCGTTGCTTCGGCAATCGCTTCGCCAACTTCTCGGGTTCCGCCAGCAAAGGCTTCCATTTCAAACACACCTAGGGGCCCGTTCCACAAGAGGGTTTTCGCCTTTTGAACAACCTCGATGAAGGCTTTTATCGATTCCGGCCCGGCGTCCAATCCCTGCCATGCGGCGGGAATGTCAAAAATGGAACAGATTTGGGTGTTCGCCGTCGGTGAAAAGTCGTCAGCCGCCAACACGTCGCTTGGAAGGTGCAACGTGACCCCTTTTTGTTCGGCCAAAGACATAATCTCGCGGGCCGTTTGAAGGTGGTCCAGCTCGCAAATGCTCTGCCCAACTTCCCCCCCTTGGGCCTTAATGAAGGTGAAACTCATGCCTCCACCAATGATGATGTGGTCCACTCGGTCCATGAGGCGTTGAAGGATGTCGATCTTGCTTGAAACCTTGGAGCCGCCGACAATGGCGAGCGCGGGGCGTTCGCTGCTTTGCAAAACACGGTTGACGTTCTCAATTTCGGCCGCCATAACATAGCCAAAGGCACATTTTCCAGGGAAGTGCTGGGCCACAATGGTGGTACTTGAATGAGCCCGATGGGCGGTGCCGAAGGCGTCATTGACATAGCAATCCCCATGCTTCGCGAGTTGCGCCGCGAAATCCGCATCGCCCCGTTCCTCTCCCGGATAAAAACGCACGTTTTCCAAAAGAAGAATTTCCCCTGACTCCAAAGCTGAGACGGCCGCCTCCGCTTTGGGGCCCACTGCCTCTTCGCAAAAACCAACGGGCCGACCGAGGCGCACCGCGAGGGCCTCCGCCACCGGGCGTAAGCTATACCTGGCATCAGGGGCGGCTTTGGGGCGGCCCAAGTGGGAAAGGAGAATCACTTTGGCCCCTTGGTCGGCCAGATAGGTGATCGTCGGCAAGGTGGCCAAAATGCGCTTATCATTGGCCACTTGGCCCTCTTCAGTCAAGGGCACATTAAAATCGACACGAACCAGCGCGCGCTGGCCGGATAGGGATAAATTCTCGATTGTTTTCATGGGAAAAGTATGGGACATCAAAGGTAGGTTTCTACCTTCGCTTTGTGCCCGAAATTTTTGCTTTTCCCGAGAACCATCCTGCCAGCGAATGGATCCGCCATGCGGGTTCTGGGCACATTCCCCACGCCCAATTGCTCATCAGCCAAAATGGTGGGTTGGCCTGGCCGGCGGTTCAACGCTATGTTCAATCCTTGGTCTGTACCCAGGGAGGCTGTGGGGCATGCGATGGGTGCATCCAACATCATCAAATGGCCCACCCTGATGTGCACTACATCTTTCCAGTCGTGGCGAGTGCCAGCGGATCTGGAACATCCGATTCATGGATAGGAGAATTTCGTAACTTCTTAAAATTCAATAAGTTTCCCCTTGTTCGCAATTGGATTGAAGCCCTTGATGGAGCCCAAAAGGTGGTCCAAATTTCGGTGAAGGAAGCCAAGCGCATGGGCGATCTGCTTAGCTTGACCTCCCACAGTGGGGGCTATAAGATTTTAGTGATTTGGCTTCCCGAGCGTATGCATGAGTCTGCGGCCAATAAGCTACTTAAGACGCTTGAGGAGCCGGAGCCCAAAACGGTCATCCTTCTAGTGAGCCATGAGGAAGACGGGATTCTTGGCACTATTCGAAGCCGCTGCCAAACACTGTATCTGCCTCCATGGGGGCGTGCTGAAGTGGAAAGATGGCTCATTGACACCCGCTGCATGGACCCCAACCAGGCTAAGGTTCTTTCTGCACTGAGTGGTGGGGAACCCGGCGTGGCGCTTGATTTCCTCGAAAACCGCGAACGCCTCATTCCACTCGCCGAACACTTTGTTGAATGGCTTCGCCTGGCTTTCAAAAAGGACCTTCCTGGATTGCAACACTGGGTTGACGGGGTGGGCGGCTGGAACCGCGAGCAGCAACGCGATTTCCTAGTCTTTGCGGGTGGATTATTGTCCCAACTAGAGCGCAAGCGCCATCAAGCCTTGCGTGGCTTTGCCCTCGATTGGTTTCCTGAGGTGCCCTTTAACGCCGACGGCTTTGCTAAACTTATGGATGCGCAAAAGGTCGCTTTCATGCACCAAACCCTAGACGATGCATTCAAGGATGTCGGTCGAAATGTCAACGCGCGCCTCGTTTTCTTCGACGCGAGCCTTCAGCTTATGAAGGCTTTCTGAGCACGTACATCAAGCTGGAGGTGTTCTCTCTCCCTCCCAGCATATTGCTCCGAAGACCCTTCCATGTGGCCGTCATCCAGCGCTTTTTACCATGGAGAAAGGACTCACTCAATAAGCCTACATAATAGGCATCCAGGCGCATTGGACGAATCGTTTCAAGCGTCCAACCGGTATGTTGGGCCAAGCGCTGCACATCGGATTTCGTAAAATGCCAAAAATGAATGGGCACATCCCATGCAGCCCAATGGGCACCGTAATGCTTCGCGTCCCAAGAGTTCGGGTTTGGCAACGCAAGAATTAGTGCCGATCCGGGCAGTGCCTTCTCATACAACGAATGCATCGTTCCCACGGGGTCTGGCAGATGCTCTAGCACGTGAAAAAGCGAAATTCCGTCAAATTTTTGGTCATTCGGGAGGTCTTCCAATTTTTCAAAAACAGGTTGATTTATGCGTTTTTCGGCTTGTTTTCGTGCATTTTCACTGATTTCTACCCCAAAAACGTTCCAATTTTGCTTTTTCGCTTCCTCCAAAAAAACGCCTATTCCGCATCCAACGTCCAGGAGGACGCGAATTTTTGATTTTTGAGGCACTTGATGATGGAGAAATTGGACCTTTTTTCGCGCCGCATATCCCCGAAGAAAATGATAGAGCATATCGAAGAGGCCCTGGCCCGCCTCATTGTGGCTTTTATATGCCGGTGAATCATAATAGCGTCCAATGCTTTCAGATGATGGGCGCGGGGTAGTGCGCAAGAAGCCACAGGACGAACAGGCAACAATCGTAAAGTCCTCTTGGCTGACCATGTGATCTCGAACCGTAACCGAAGGCGTCGACTCCTTTGATTGACAAAGAGGACAGGTGGGGATGTATTCTAAGTGTTCCACGTGAAACATAGGTGGGCTTAACGCCCCAAATGAACCATTAATATTTGAATATCTGCGGGGGAAACACCCGAAATTCGACTCGCTTGCCCTAATGTATCCGGCTGAATACGCTGTAGTTTCTGGCGACTTTCCATACTTAAGGCGGTAATCGTATCAAAGGAAAAACCCGACGGAATACGCAAGTTTTCTAGACGCTTGAGTTTTGCCACTTGCTCTAGTTCCTTTTCGATGTATCCGGAATATTTCAATCCTATTTCCACCTGCTCCCAGACTTCTTCAGTATGCTCTGGCACCTGTTGCGCCACATGTTCTA
>Ga0181591_10001386_pt1 | contig 20591 bp, 27 predicted proteins | sample 071ome_33_FD_133757 | JGI IMG/M metagenome (GOLD analysis project Ga0181591, IMG submission 133757) | Coastal salt marsh microbial communities from the Groves Creek Marsh, Skidaway Island, Georgia - 071412AT metaG (megahit assembly) | ecosystem: Environmental > Aquatic > Marine > Intertidal...
CCACTTTTTCAGGGTCGGGCCCGATATGTTAAACGTACAGTCGAACGCACCTGGTGCGTCGTCGAATTTGCTTCGAAGATTGACGACATCTGTCCTATCGGACACGTTGATCGGGATGCCCTTAATGTTATCGGCACCCGCGCACGGGTGTCCAGACCTCCCTGATTTATGCTTGACGTTTTTACCGCAGGCTTCCGTGCACTTGACGCGGTCCACACAATTTATGCAATGTACCCGTCTAGTACCAATCGCAAAATCCCCTTTACAGTGATCGTACCATGAATTATCTGTCAAACTCCCATCATGTTGCCCGGGACGGCACCCGCGCGTCTTTTGATAATCTTCATCACCCCACGCTGCAAGATAGATGTGTTGAGCACCCATAGTCCGCTCTTAAGTTAGAACAATATTTTATCTGCGCTGTCCTCCACCCCGTCTCGGTCTCGGTCTCGGTCTCGGTCTCGGTCTCGGTCTCGGTCTCGGTTTCGGTTTGACTCCGCGAGAGTTGCGTTCAATCAATCGAAGAAGACCCCGGCGATCGCCCTTGCGAGCCAAGTCCTGGGCGCGGACGATATCCCTGCGATCCTTCGGCTTCAGGCGCGCCACGCCGAGCGCGATCTTACCGATGTCTAACCTGTTTGCCTTGGCGACGTGGTCCTTGAGTTCACCGAGTTTGAACGCGTACTCCTCGACGCGCTTCGACCTTTTCTTCATCGCCCAGACCGCAAAGGTGACGAGCGCCGCGAGAAGTACGATGCGCGCGATGAGTTTTTTGTTCATTGTTTGTTGTTATCCACTGAGAAAAATTTCTCGTACTAATTCAAACATCATGGGCGCCGCTGCGTTGCTCGGTGTCGGCATGGCCGTTGGAGGTGCGCTCGGCTTATTCGGCGGTGGAAATTCACAACAGCAAATGACGAGACAGGAGACGACCCTTGTCAACGAAACCGTCTTTCGTGCCCTATCAGAAAGCAGAAACGTGCAACAGGTCGAGGCTATCATCGACCAGGACATCGAGCTCGGGGACGTGGAGTGCTACGGAAACTTCGAGGTCGTACAAAGCGCGAGCATCACCGTGAACGTCGTCCAGGAATTCACAGACGAAACTCGCGGCGAGCTCGTATCCAAGATTACCCAGGACCTGGCTGAAAAGGCTGAGCAAACGAGCAAGCAAATGGCGGGTTTCGCCAACTTTATCCCGAACTCATCTGAGCAACTCAACGAGACGATCACCGATGTCACGAACGAAATCGAACAACAGATCACGACGAAGTTTCTGAACGAACAGGTCGGCAAAGTAGTTATCGGTGAAAAGCTCGCCATCGGTGGAATCGATGAAAATGGGAACCCGCGCGGTAAGTTTCTCGTGGACCCGACGGGTTTGGGTTCCTACATCAAGACGATGGAGCGACTCGGTCTTCAGCCTGAGAGTGAAGTCGTCACCACGCTGGCTGAACTCGCCGCGACGACCACGTGCAGAATCGACCAAAACGCCGACATTAACTATGTTGCGCAACAGATCGGTTCTAAAATTACCGAGATCATTTCGACGAATGAAATGAACAACAAACTCAAGCGTGAATATCGCCAGTACAACGATCAAGTGACTGAAGGTGCCGGTGACGCGATCGGTGACGCCGCTCGCGGTATCGGTGAAGGTATTTCTGCGGCGTTCGGTGGTGGAGCGCTCTTTTCGCTTGTGTCGTGCGCGAGCTGTGCCATGCTCATCATCGGCGGTGGTATGGTTGCATCACAGGGACAAGGAAACAACGCGAAGGGTGCCGCGTCCTTTGCCATGAAGAACCTCAAGGCGATGGTGAAAAAATAATCGTCGAGATATAGTACTAAACAAGCATGATTGTCATTGCCTTGGTCATCGCACTCGGCCTGGCGTACATGTTTTACTATCGCCGATCCAAGTTCGCGAGCATTACCGTTAAGGAAAACGGTGACGAAGTGAACGAAACGGTCGCCCGGCTCGTTGAGAGTCGTGGTATCACGCAGGCGGACGTTGACGCCGTCATGAAATTTATTTAATGGGCGCGCCTCGAGCGTCAAAAACAAACCACAGTCTATGGATAGAATGCTCCTCTCGATAGACGTTGGCATTAGAAACCTGGCAATGTGCGGCATCGACGATCAAACGTGCGAGATTAAACATTGGGACGTGGACGGCGTACCGCCGCAGCACGAAGACGGCCTCTTCCTCTCGCTGAGAAAACACCTGGACGCGCGGCCCTGGCTCCTTTGCTCAAAAATCGTGCTCATCGAAAAGCAACCCGGCAAAAACAAAAAGATGACGTCGGTGCAGCATTTTCTACACGCGTACTTTCTAATCAAGTGCCCGGACGCGGAAGTCATCATATACGACGCGAAGCATAAGGTGACGGACTGCGTCGGTGCGGGCAAAGACATGTATAAGAAACGCAAAAACGCGGCGGTCGATCGATGCCTGGAATTCCTGAACGAAGACGACGCCGTGAATAGGCACTGGTTGCCAATGTTCCAGGACTCTAAAAAGAAGGATGACCTGGCGGATACCGTGCTCCAGGCGCTTTCATTCATTCGACGAATCGAACCGAGAAAGTCGTTGGCGAGTTCGACTCCCCGAGAGAAGAAAAAGCTCGTCCCGAGAAGGCCGAACGAAAACCAGAAGAATACGAAATACAGCAAATGTAACCTCGCATGGATCTACCTGAACGATCCTGAGCGAGTGAAACTAAAACGATTTGAAAAGGACTTGAAGAGGTATTTCAAATCGATGGATGATCTCGAGCGGGCGATGGGCGTAAAATCCTTGGCGATAGAATAATAAATCTCAACTTACACCAAACGAACAATGTTCACCACCGTCCCCTCCAGTGTGAGAGTTGTCAGCGTCCAATGTGGCATGAAGAAAACACAAAAGAATTTCAGGAAGTTCGGTAAGCGTCTCGCGAAACAGAGACGCGCCGAACTCAACCTGATGGGGCAGCGCGTGAAGGACATCGCGCGGGATGAAGAACGCCGCGCGAGAGAACTCGCCAACGACCACCGGGAATTCATCGAGTCCCTCATCCCTCAAAAAAGCGAAGAAGAAGACACGACCGACGTCAGCTTCTTTGATCTCGAATGAGTTGTCAGTCGTTCCTGAATCTAAGAACCTGAAAAAACGCACTCGCCGCGCTAAATACCGCGAACGCGGGTGTCGACGTTTCTCGAACCTCAAACGCAACCATGAGTAAAATAATAGAATACTGAGCGTACCTCAATTCGTTCCTATTCTTCTTCATCTGGCGTTTCAAGTTCGACCTCGACTTTTCTAGACTCGCCAGGGCCTTTGATATCGCACGGACTCTAGAAGGAACTTCGGCGACCGATGCCGCAGCATCGACGAAGTCGACCTGTACCTGTGGCATATTATCCACGATGATCGGTTTGAGGTAATCGTAATAGTTGAATTCCGGGTCCAGCGAGACGAGCAGACCTTCCGCGAGGGTAAAAGCCTTTGCCAAGTAAATGAACTCGGACGGGATGATGAATGGTTTATCTCGAGCAAGTTCGAGCATGATTGGGTCCGACATGAGATCCTCGCCCATGGATTTGACATCGAGCGTCTCGAGGTAATTGATGATGAGATCGAAAAATGTCTCTATGTCTGCCGGGTCACTGGTTGGTACGATCATTCCGAGTTTGGTCATGATTTCTACGACTGCGCGCGAATCCTTCGTCATGAGTGGTACGACCGCGTCAAACAGGCCGCTTCGCAGCGTTTCGTCTATCGGTATGACGAGCCCGAAATCGTAAAAAACAATTTGACCGCCGTTCGAACTTCGGAATCCGACGTTACCGGGGTGTGGATCAGCGTGAAACATGCCGTTTTGCATCGTCTGCATGACGTACGATTTCATGAGTGCCTGTGCGACATTCTTCTTATTCACTCTCGGGTCCGCGATGTCGCCGAATTTTTCACTCGCAACGTATTCCATGACGATTGCGTCATCATTTGAGAGTTTTCCATAGACTTTTGGAATTTTTACCCAGGGGACTTTTTTAAAGTCCTTCCTGAACTGCACGGCGTTTGAAATCTCGTTCCTGTAATCGCACTCGAGAAGTAAGTTATCTATGCTCTCTTCCAGGACGTATTGATTCGCGCCCGTGCCCGTATCTACGCCGATGCCTTCCAAAAACCTCACGAGTTCTCGAACGTTTTGCGTGTCCGCGCGCATTCGATCAACTATACCCGGACGCCTTATTTTCACGACCACTTCTTGGCCACCACGAAGCGTCGCCCTGTGGACCTGGCCGATAGACGCGGACTTGAAAGGTGTCTCGTCGATCGCATCGAAGCACGAGATGTCGACGCAGTGTGCTATTTCTTCGAAACGCACCGCGGGCACATTGTCTTGCAGGCGCTCCAATTCGCGCGTGAACTCGACCGGGTAGATATCGGATCTGGATCCCGCGATCTGTCCGAGTTTCACGAACGTAGGGCCGAGGTCTACCAGTTGATCACACGTCCATTTACCGAGGGCCGCCTTATCTTTTAAGAGCGCGTTGCGCAAGAGAAACTCGCACCCGAACTTCCACGTTTTCACCCTCTGCAACCGGCGGTTAAACCGCGTTTTATGTTGACGTGTTGGTTTGACAGAGCAGATCGCGTGCATGGGCACTGATCATTGTTATATACAATTAAAATAAATATCTGAATATATACCAAATGGCCATCAAAGACTTTATGGGTCCCGTCTCTGGTCCGATCGAAAAAGCCATTAGTCTCCCCATCATGTTCTCGATGATCATCATGTACCAGGGACTCTTTTCTGGTAAGAGTGTGCGGATGCCGGAACGCGTTGAGCGTGCATTTTCAAACCCGTGGTTTCGCCTCGTTTCCCTGTTCATGGTCGCTCTTAGCGCGACTGGTGATGTCGAGTACGCGATAATCACGACCGTTATCTTCCTGAGCCTCTTATACGCGCTCAAGACTGATTCCGAGCGCGAAAAAGATGGGTTTATTTAATGTAAGGTCATTACACGTAATGCGTTTCTCCGGCGTGGTCCACCAATCCATGTATGAACACAACGATAAACGGTACATACGCGTGGCTTTATCGGACGCCTCGACGCTCGCAGTCGCTCGCACACACGAGAAGAAGAGCCATCTTCTCCGAACGGATAAGGTTGAAAACCCTCTCGTGGGTAAAGTTCTTACATTGAAAGTTCCATACCGCTACCGGCGTGTCATGTGTGAGGTCCGGGGACATAAGCCCGTGCAGGCCCTGGTGCCTGGTGACGCGGTCGAGATCGAGTCCACGTTTACGGTGTGGAACGCTGGGGAGTATTGTGGGTACTCGTGGAAGATAAATAAAATATTGACTTAGATCAAATCAGCGATGAAGAACGCTCAAAAAATCCAGCTCATGTTCATCGTTATCGTCGCGTTGATTGGTGCCCTACTCTTTGAGCGCGTTCGCAAAACAGCCCCCGTCTCGGCACCTGCACCTGTTTTCGTCTATCCCAGACCGAAAGTACCTGAACGGACCCCTGAATTCCGGCGCGCGCCGGTGAAACAGTACCGTCCGGGACGCTCACATCAGATGGGGGTGCTCACTGACGATGCAGGAACAACGCTTCCCCTGTACGGGAAGACCGTTCGGGGACACCGCGATAGATTCCATTATTGGACGACAACGGGTGTGACGAACCTCTTTTCCGTGCCCATCACGCACAACGACCGCGACTGCGTCGACGACATTGGGTGCCCGGAATTCTATGGTAATGAAACCGTTTCCGTGTTGGGTAAAACGGGTTCATTCACAGTGAATCTATACAGAACCGACGACTTCTTCTAGTCTTAGGCCTGTTGGTCATCATTAGATTTTGGTTTGGGTTTCATGCGCGCGACGCCTTCGTCGTAAAGGTTTTTCGTCGAGATGGAAGTCAAAATGCAAGAAAGTGCGGCACACATAATGATTGGCGGCGTCTTAAACGGGAAACTGACGGCCTGACCAGTCATGAACGCGCAGCACAGGCAAATGCATAGATTCGCCGCGATGCTGTCGATCGATGTTCGCTTTGGTTTGTCGAACGGATTCATGTGGACGTCTACGCCCGGGAGCAAATTTGTGATTGGGGACAGCACGTTCAAGAGAAAGGACATTATTTTATGTGTGTACGCTACTGAGATACACTGATAAAATAATTACTCGCCCATCGTGAAACTGAACGAATGCTTCAAGTTGAAGCCCTTCTTGAAAAAATCGTAGATGTACGAGATCATGTGGTTTAACATGACCGGTTAAAATTATTTGCCGCCGCGCATGACCTGCTCAAAGTCGCGTCGGATAAAATCAAAGTGTCCGAGCCTATACTGTGCGACGCCCCATAGGAAGAAGAGAATAGTTTTCGTCGCGTTGTTCAGATCCGTATCGTCCATTTTATATATGGGCCCGACGAGGCGCTGCATGAAAGTCTCTTCCTTGTGCTTCCCAGTCACTTTCTGTTCGAGAAGCGTGAGTGCGCAAGTGTCGTCATTTACGGACCAGTGGTAGAACAGGAACGGGATGATTACGGTGAAGAACTCTAAGTTTTTACGATCGTTCGTGAACGGCATGATGAGCAAGGCCAGGAACAACACAGTATGGATGAAGAAAATCACGTTCATCGCTTACTAATGTGCCGGAAAATATTTAGCCCGATTCATCGTCCACCTGTTGTTCTTCGTCTTCGACGATGACATCATCGAGTTCTTCTTCCTCGTCGTCAGACTGCACTGGCGTCACTAATTCCACGTGGCGTTCAGCCTGTCGCCTGAACAAGCCCCTCTTCAGGGCGAACGTTTTCTTTGGGGCGGTGACGAGGCCTTCACCGGCCTTGCGAATGGCTTCGAGTTCCTTGACGAGCTTCTTCTTTTCCGCGGAATCACCCATAAAGTTCCGCAGAGTTCGCAGAATCAAATTCTCTCGGATGCCTGCGAACGTCCTTATGGGATGGATTTGAATAATTTCGGGCTTGTACAGCTCGTTACCTGGGAACGTGCGCTCGAAATCTTCGAGCTGCTTCTTCGGAATATCCGGTGCCTCTTCGAGGAGGCGGTCGTATTCGGCTTTACACTCGTCAATCATGACTGCACCATCCTTCGTTCGGTCTTTCAGTGGTAGCGCGAGTTCGAGTCGGATTTTACGCGAGAATTTTCCAAAGTTGAGCGCAGCCACTTTGTGCATTTGTGTGTTTTCCTGTAACTTGAGAAACGTGGAGATCGTCGCGATGAGCCCGGCGATGAGATTGCCCGCACCGATGGACTGGCTCGCAATCGGTCGCAACTCTTCGGGTACGCTTTCCATGGCGAACGACGCGGTGCCCGTGATTGTCGACAAAACAATGACGGGGAGAGTCGCTCGCTGCGTCGTCTTCGCGTAGGCCATGAAAGATTGGTGGTGAATGTACCGATAGCATGCTGCGGCCTCGCCCCACGCTTTCAATATCGTTTCCTGCTGAGGATGCCATGACTTGACGTGTGGGTATCCTTGAGTGATTTCATGTGCTTCACCGTCCATGTATAAATTACGCACTCATAATTTTCTGGCGACACATTCTGGTCGCGATGAATATGGCCAGCGCGAGCGTCACGATTTGCGATGCACCGAAAGCGATGATGTATGGAAACACTTTTCGCTTTAGAGGTTTGACGACCTTATCTTTTAGCGCGTCTGATTCGTGCACAAAATCTATCACTTCATTAGCGAGCGCATCCATGACATGGATTTATATGTTAAATTCACTGAAGAAAAAAGTACTGAAAAATGCGTGACTTTACACGATGACACCGAGCGTCGTCTCCTGGAATTTATTCGTGAAAGGAAAAACATTTTCATTTCGGGTGCGCCTGGGGTCGGGAAGACCTACCTGTTGAAGCGCGTCTTAGGCGATGCGATAGAAGTCCTACCTGAGCACCTTCGGGCGAAGAGCTCGTTTCTTTTTCTGATACAGCATTCCGAGAAGAGTGTCTACATAGAAGACTACGATGACACACCCGCCTTCCGAGTTCTCGTGAATGAGGTATCAGCGGGGCGACGGTTGACGAAGGGCGCTTTCGTCGCGACCACGAAAACTTATCCCGTTTTCAAGGGGTTCGAAACCGTATTTATTCCGCGTCACGAACCACAGGCGCTCATGCGACTCGTCGATGACCCCTCGAGATCGGATGTGCTCGACATGGCGCGTCGAGCCTTGGGTAATGTTAGACAGTTTCTCAATCAGTATGAAAATCGAGGCGATGACATGGACGATTTCCGAGGCCCAAAAGTTATCATGCACGACATACTGACGGGCGTGAATCGCGAATTCAACGAGAACGCAATCTGTGAACACGGGCACATGGCTGACATCATGCACGAAAACTACCTCGCGACGAAGCAGTGTGACTTCGTTGCGATCGCGAGATCGTTCAGCGACGCCGACGTTTTCGACGAAGCCATGTACAGGGAGGGTACGTGGAACGTCATGTACGCCTATGTAAACGCATCAATACGCACGCCGACCTTCTACCTCGGCGAACCGATGCGGAGCGCGAACGTTCGTCCAGGGTCAGGTTGGACGAAATACGGGAACGCCAGGCAGCGTCAGCAGAAATTGCGAGAAATATCGCACAGATGTTCACTCGGGGTTGATGAACTAAGACTTTTGAGGGTATACGGCGAATTCAAGCATTTCTCTAAACTCATGGAATATCGCATCACCCCTCAAGATTTTGACGTCATGAATCATATATGTATCAACAACCGCTTAAAGCCAAGGGACGTCACGATGGTAAAGAGGCGACTGCGTGATGAATACGAACGGGATGGCGACGTGTCAGCGTGAGGACGATGAGGACGATGTTGAAACGACGAAAGTGGTCGGTAACGAGATGTTCTTTTACGGAGAAGTCACTAACGAATCCATCCTCGACTTTATCGAGAAGTTCAAACGGTTGGAAGTGTCGCTTCTCAAGGTTGCCGCCGATATCAACGGGTACACACCCGAGATCCGGATACACATATGCAGCGAGGGCGGCTGTCTATTCTCTGGATTCTCGGCCATGAATCTTCTTGAGAAGAGTCGGTGCAAGGTCACGACGATCGCACAGGGATCGTGTTGCTCGGCTGCGACGTTCATGTTGCTCGGTGGTAGTTCGCGTCGCATCGCCCGAAATGCGCACGTGCTTATTCACCAGTTGAGTTCGTCCTGCTGGGGCAAATACGAGGACATGAAGGACGAAATCAAACAGGCGGATAAGCTGATGGAAATGATCCGAGACGTGTACACTACAAAAACAGACATCCCCGAAAAGAAACTGAAGAAACTCCTGAAACGGGACTACCTGATCGAGCCGCAACAGGCTCTCAAGTACGGAATTGTGCACGCTTATGATTGACGTTTCTATATCGCACGAATAGCAGAATCATGACGACGGCGATGGTCGCGGTACAAATAAAGTTCAGATCGAACTTGAAATCACTCTCGGGTGGTGATATGCGTCGCAGTCTTTTGTAATTTACAACCGGTACAAGATTTGATGACATATCTATCTGGAATTAGTATACATTTTTAATCATCGTCAAAGGGGTATCAAGTGCCCTGAGCCACACCTTCGTGCACGCGGATATCGCGGTCCTCGTCTCCTCGTTATCGTTCTCGATGCATTCTAATGCACGCGTCATGAAGATCAGCAGACTTTCCGTCCTCGGGCACCCTTCCTCGTAAAGTACCCTGAGTATTTCGACGTTTTTCGCCTTTGCCGCCCAGAAGTCTGGGTAAACTTCGTACTCTCTCGAACCAGCGGAAACTACTCCTCTTGGCCAGCGCGGCGCGTTTTTACGCCGCCGAAGCGTCCTTCGCAAGTCGGAAGCACTTCTCGTGGACGCCGCGGCTGATTCGATGAGTTCCCTGAGCTCGTCCATGCGTCACCGTCTAACGATGCTATCCAAAACGCACATTGCATTCCCAAAAACCGCGAGGTACTTGATCGCGCTTTCCAAATCCATCTTCATATCATATGATTTCTCCAGATTTTCTTTTCTTTCCTGAGATGTTATTTAATTCGTCCTGAACATCTTCAATCTTTTCGACCAAACGTTTTTTCGCCGATTCGTACACATCGATGCACGTTTTTGCCAAAAGCGCATCGGTCACGTTGCTCGGTAGTTTTTTCATCAAGGTAAAGAGTGCGTCAGCGGACCCGAGCGCGACGACGTCCGCGGGTGTTTTGATGCCGTTCCTGTACAGGAACCGTGCGCGATTAACACCCACCTGTCGCAGCCGCGTGAGCTCGAGCGTCGATTCTTTTGAGCCAGATAATACTCTGTCCGTCGTACGGCTGACGACGGACGCGACGGTCTCCCAGCCACACGACTCGCTCACCGCCGATATGTCCATACCGCGCCGCGCTGCGAAGTCTCGAATACTGTCGACCACGCCCGGTGTCATGGAGTACTTTTGAGCGATTCGCTCGACGGATGCGCGCTCTTCCACGAGGTCCGTGAGCATCGCCGCGCACACGAACCTATCATCGAACGCGCGGATACCAATCATTCGCGCGGCGGTGCGTTCATCATCCGTCATATCCGGGGACAATTCGCGTGGAGACACGTTTGTGTCCAGCTTCATTTTTCGCAGTTCCTTTGGTGGGAGCAGCAGATATAAGATTTGAAAAGGCGAAGACAGAACCGCGGCGCGCTGCAATTTTCTTATTTCAGACATGAGCGGCACCGCGTCGCTCGGGAGGAGAGAACTCGACGCGACGCCGTGTCCTAGCCGCGTAGCTCGCCACGTCTCTGTGTCTTCACTTCTGATCAGCATGTCGTTATCGATGCACCACTGAATCGCTTCGTCGAAGCCTGAGTCGTCGATGGCGGTAGATTTTAAGTACTCCATGTCCGCAAATTTCTTGACGAGTCCGCACGCGATCGTCTCTATGATGAGACGTTGTGCAGTGTGTTTCTGCATGGTCACTGGTACCGGTGGCCCTGTGTACCGAAGCCCATTGTCTACCTCCTCTTTCGTTTTCACGCATACGATCGCGTCACCCGATTTGTCGAGACCTGCGCGCCCCGCGCGTCCACACATTTGTTTTACCTGTTCAACCCACTCACGTCTGCCACCGTACGCCTTAAACTGCAAGATTATCACTCTCCGCGCCGGTAAATTGACACCCATGGCGAGTGTGCTCGTGCAGCATATGACACGTACGTCTCCCGCGCGAAACGCGTCCTCAACGTCCGCCCGGTCGGACATAGACATGCCCGCGTGGTGCGTCGCCACGTGTACTTTTAGAGTGTTCGCCATGTCTTTTGCGAGATGATCGCACCCGACTTTCGAACTACAAAACACGAGCACGGACCCACCTTCGTCTAAGGTTTCCTTGGTGAGTGTCGTCGCGTGCGTGGTATCGGGTTTCCCTGCTTCTAAAAACCGCGTGGGTTTACCGTCCACTAGCACGGCGTCTCGAAGCTTGAAAGAGACGCGCAAATCTACGGGTCTGAAATCTGTCTCGTACGTTTCCGCGCCCAACCACTCGGCGACGATTCGCGCCGTCGTGGGGTGCATGGACGCACTCATCAACACTACCTGGGTCTGTACCTGCGCCGCACACATTTTGAGTTTCGTGAGAGCTGCCTGTATCGTCCATCCCCGCTCCGCGTGCGTTATCATGTGTGCCTCGTCGAACGACACGAACTTGAGCGCGTCGACGTGTTTTAGCTCAATTGCACGCGTGATGAATTGATTCGCGCGCTCGGGTGTGCACACGACGATGGACCGACGTCTCCAGTTTTTTAGTATACCGCCTTGCCCCCCGTACATGCGAAAGAGACGGATATCTGTGTTCGTGAGAGTGCGCGCGATAGCCTCCGCGCGCTCTTCACAGAGTGCGACGAACGGGAGAACCACGAGTGCGACTCCGTCGTCGGCCTCGTCAAGTCTCTGCATCATGAGTTCATCCGATACCCGAGACTTACCGGCGGACGTGGGTGCCCGGAATACGATGCTTTTCCCATTTTCGGCCAATTCTAGGCACTCTGACTGCCATGAGTACAGAGACATAGCCGCCGTGAAATGACGATTTTTGTAAATGAAAAAGGTTTTTGAAAGATGTGTTGCGAAATTTCACCCACAACGAGACGCGGGGTCGATGTCGTCGTCGACGACCAGTGAGATGTTGAGCGAGTCTGAGCCGTACTCGTCCGACGCGTCGTCGTCGTCCTCCTCACCGCAGACGACACTCAAGTCGCATTGGAGAAGCGCCTTGGAAGCCGTGGAATCGGTGCGCGAGCGCATACCGTCGGGTGTTTACGTCAAGCTAGTCAATTATATAAATCTGGAATACAAAAAGTGTTAGTTGAGTCTTCCAAGTGGCGTACTCGCTAATTTATCACAGATTTGCGCCTTCGTCTCGTTTTTATTCGTCGCGATGCCCTTGGACTTCGCGATTCTTCGAAGTGCACGCTTCGGTGCGACGTGAACGCACTTTGTAGATGACCTGTACCTACCACGTGCCTGGTGTCTGTGCCAATCCTTGGGACCGTACGTGTTTCTCAGGGCCTGTACGACCTCTCGGCGAGTCCCTTTCATTTTGCTCTTGAGCATGTGTGCCCATCGCTTTTTGGTGCCGTGCCTGAGGTTTGCCCCTCGTTCGATGCGAACGACGCCCTGTCCGTCACGCACGATGGTCGTCTCGTTCGGAAGAGACCGACGCGCGGCTCGCGCGATGCGACGGCCAAGTGCGCCTCGTCGTCTAGCCTGGATAACACGCGCCGCCTTGTCGACCTTCTGTGCTCGCCCCGCGCGGTACAATCGCGCGACTTCATTTTCAACCGCGCGACGCGCATTCGCCCGTCGTTTAGCCCCCTCGCGCGCATATCTCTGCATCACACGAGCTGCCCTGTTTCTCGCATTCACGACCGGTAGTTTTCTCGCCCCTGTGGTGACTGTCGGTCGTCTCTGCATGGTTCCATATTCATCGATTCCGCGCATCATCTTTGCGTTCCTTCCGAATTCACGCATCATCTGCGCGTCCCGTTTCTTGCTTTCCATGATGCGCCTTTTCGCCAACCTGGGTGCGACGTTGTTGACGACTCTGGCCAAGTTAAATTTACGTTTCGTACCACTTCTCGTAGTCGGTGCCATACCAGCTTTAACGTATACCGATATTTTTATTCCCAGAATTCACCATCTCGCTCGGTCTCGATGTCCGCGCCTTCACACGGCGTCAGGTCATTGAGGCAGTACGCGCGATATTCCGCACCCTCGACCTTGCTCTCGAGGCTTGTGTGGAAAGAACAGTGGTGTTTACTGTTCTCATCGATGCCTTCCGATCGCACGGATACGCCGACACACCCTTCGGTCTGTGCGCACGTGTCAATGCACGTCTGAACTTGTTCGGTACCCCAGCCTTCTAACTCGAGTGCGTCTGCCGCGTGATTTCTTCTGAAGCCGAGACCTTTCATTCGTTCGAAGTTCACCTCTCCCAGTTCACACACTTGTTCGAGGAAGCCTTTCGTAGTCGGGCACCCTTCCGGGTCCCTTTCTACGGTGATTTCGGTCACGACCTCTTCATCAACCACCGCGACCTGTGCGTCTTCATCGACCGTTTGTTCAGCAGTCGCGTCGACCTCTACCTGGGAATCGGTCACGGTTGTTTCTTCAGACGCTACAGTCTCTTCCGCAATGCTCGTCATCTCCGGATTTTCACTGGCGACTTCAGTGGTGTCACTCATCGATGTCGATTGAATGTTGTCGTCTACCTGGGACATCGCATAATATACACCGCCCAAGACGACCACGAGCACAAAGAAAGGGATAACGTATTTACGCATTAATTCCTACTGTACCCTGTCATTTTATTTCGGAGTGAAATTTCATTTTACCGGGATAAAGGTAGGTTTGCGGCGCATGCGTCTGCACTTTTTGACGCGCGCACTCAATGGCGCGCACGAAACAAACCGCTCGAAAATCTACGGGGGGTAAAGCTCCGCGCGTAAAACTCAGCGTGCTATCGGCGCGTAAAAGCCAGACCTCACACATCGGTATCAAGAGACAGCACCGATATCGACCGGGCACCGTCGCTCTTCGCGAGATAAGAAAATACCAAAAATCGACTGAACTCCTTATCAGGAAGCTCCCGTTCCAGAGACTCGTCCGCGAGATCTCGCGAGACTTAAGAAGTGACCTGCGGTTCCAGACATCCGCTCTTCTCGCGCTCCAGGAGGCGTGTGAGGCGTACATTGTGGGCCTTTTCGAAGACACGAACCTGTGCTGCATTCACAGCAAGCGCGTGACCATCCAACCAAAGGACATGCAACTCGCCCGACGAATTCGCGGTGAGCGAAAATGAAACATAAATAATCCCCGCTTTTTGTAATGATCACTCTTTTTTCCCAAAGTTTGAGTGCACCGAGCGTCCAGGTCTCCGATAGAAACTCACCACGTAAGGTTAGTTACAGTCACCTCGTCCGCGACTTGAAAAGTGGCCGAGTCGACTCGATCGAACTAGACGCGAATTCACGCGGTGCCGTGTACGTTGACTCGAGCGGTGACGTGAACACCGCGGTCGTCTCTCCGAACGAAGAGTTTTGGAAAGTCCTGACGCAATCCTCTGCGGACGTTGAATTCATTGAGCCTCCCGAATCGCCTTCCTTCTTTTCCATTGCGTTCACATGGTTTATTATTTTCATGATTGGGCGGGTCATAATCGACCGATTTCAGGGCGGGGGCATCGTGAACAACATCATGAAAGGTGACCACGAGATTGAATCCGAGGTGGACACGCGCTTCTCCGACGTCGAGGGCATAGACGCGGCGCGAGATGAACTTGAGGAGATCGTTGATTTCCTGAAGAACCCCGAGAAATACGAGCAAACGGGTGCTAGGATACCCCGGGGTTGCCTCCTGACAGGCCCACCGGGCTGTGGCAAAACCCTGCTCGCGCGTGCCATCGCCGGTGAATCGGACGTCCCTTTCATAAACTGCTCGGGCTCTTCGTTCGTTGAGATGTTCGTGGGCGTGGGCGCGAAGCGAGCGCGCGACTTATTTGAAAAGGCACGGTCTGTGCAGCCGTGCATTGTATTCATCGATGAGATTGACGCGGTTGGTAAATCTCGATCCGCCGGTGGAATGGCGAGTAACGACGAGCGCGAACAAACGATTAACCAACTCCTCACAGAGATGGACGGGTTTGATAAGGACACGCAGATCATCGTCCTAGCTGCGACGAACCGCGCGGACCTGCTAGACGAAGCTCTTATTCGACCCGGGCGTTTCGATCGGAAGATATCCGTGTCTCTCCCCGGTGTGGACGGGCGCGAACGCATTCTACACGTGCACGCAAAGGATAAGCCGCTCGCGGACGACATCGACATTAGAGAGCTTGCGCGACAAACGACGGGCTTCTCTGGGGCGGATCTCGCTAACTTGTTGAACGAGTGCGCGATTCGCGCGGCACGAGATGGCGTGAAGACTGTCACTAAAGATATCGTTGAGTCGACGTACCAGCGCATCGTCGTCGGTGCGCGTTCCGACGCAATCTTTTCACGCGAAACTAAGGAACTCGTCGCGTACCACGAGGCGGGTCACGCTGTTGTGGGTGCATTCCATCCCGAGTACGACCTCTTGAGGAAGATATCCATCATCCCGAGAGGTGACGCGGGTGGCGTGACGTATTTCACACCGTGTGAAGATGCGATTCTCAAACCTAAGTCTTACTACCTCGCACAAATTCGAGTCATGCTCGGTGGACGCGCGGCCGAAGAGGTCGTCTACGGACCCGATGCCGTGACGACGGGTGCTTCTTCAGATTACATGCACGTGTACGCGCTCGCTAGACAGATGGTCACCGCGTGGGCATTCGGTGAGCAAAGCTACGATTACACGAACGCGGGCCCCGAAGCGGCGAACCGGATCGACGAAGAGATTGACACCCTCGTGAAAAGATGCTATCGAGAAACGTTGGATATGGTTATCGCCCGTCGAGCGGAAATGGAAATGATCAAATTTAAACTGATGGAGGATGAAATCGTCGATGGCTCCTGGGTATACGATGTCGTTTTATGTAACGATCAAAAGACTGGATGTCATTATTCAGATGACAGCGATTTAGCGTAAAATTACATCAAATTTGGAATCCATCCCGGGGAAGCGCGCGAGGGTGTCGGTCGACGTATCTCATGTACTATCGCGCGATGCATCTGTAGCGTGGCCGCCCATGCGTGTCTCTGGATGAGCAGTGCCTGTGTGACGGCTTCGTTGGGTTCTGGGCTAGTGGTGACCTGCGTCGAGCACGACGACGCTGGTGATACCACCTCATCGAATATGCTGGTGCGTCGCTTTCTTACTTTCACGTCTTTTGCGTTCCGCATAAAATGCTTTTGCGCGTGCGACGCGACTTGTGTCGGCGTTCGAGTACGCACGAAGTGCGTCGCTATACCTTTCCAACTCCCACGGCCGAGCTTCTTGAGTCCGTGCAGGAAAGATGCGTGCTCTTCGGCAGTCCACGGCCGAGGTTTCGTTCGCGTCATGTTTTGATTTAAAGTTTTGGATGACATCACAATTTGACGCGATGTGTGAATATGAGATATCCAAAAACGTGGTCGACGTGCATCGCCGACACCAGGCTCGCGTCGAATGGGAGATGCGCGACGTCCAGGCAAAATATAACAAGGCGGCGTCCGATTACGACAAGTTCATGGCTCTCCAACCGCGCGACCGTGAAGAGATGTGTGGGCGGTTCGAGGATGCGGTATGGGAGGACATCCTCAGTGCGATTTCTAGCGAAGCGCCGGTGTACCTGAAATACGACTTGGCGAGAAATTACATTAAGGATCCTTCGATGAGAAGAGCGAGGGAATTCATGACGGGTATCGTGGAGTGCGTCCCGCGAAACCTCAAACTTCTCGACAAGGTTTTGGCTGGGTATCGGATGGCGAAGTATTCCGACCAGCTCTCGCAGCTTAGCGGCGAGTGCAACAAAGTCCTACGTAAGCTTGACCGAGCGCTCGAGGCATGTGAACGGACGATATTCCATAGATTAGCGACAACGAGTGCTTGTTGATTTCATTTTATAAAAATGGGTGAGAAATGTAATTCTAATACGCGTTTCAATTTTAAAATCCTGGGATCTTCTGATTTTTCCCGCCAAATCACACCTAAGAGCTCTAAGCGCGCCTTTTCGTGATCCCGCGATTCTATACATTTAAAGGACTGCGTCGCTTTCCGCACCTGCCCCTGGACGATGAGCTCGTGGATTTCTTCAGCGGTCTTTTGCATGTCGGATTATGACGACTCGTGCAATGGTCGCGCCGCTGTACTGATCTAGTCGCGAAATTTCACGGCGCGTCTTCGGCGGTCTTTTAAGCCGTCAATAAATTATAGAGCTTTTTGTTGCGCGTTTTATTAATGTGGCGTGCCATTGATTCTCGAAGATTTTGTTGATAGATGTCGTGGAGGTTGTTATTAGGGCCATCAATTATCATTTGTAATTTTGAATATACCGCTTTTTCTATACCTGGAAAATTGTTTCTATACTTGTAAAGATTTTCTTTAGTTTTTTTCATGTAAGGATCCAAGGCTATAAACATTTTTGTATCTTCTGGTGACAATTTGTACAAAGGTTTTTGACTCAAAAGGATAGCTGGGTCGAAAAATAATGTTGATGTTTTAGGTGCCTTTTTCATCATCTCTATGTGATGAGGTTTAAATTTGCCATCAAGTACTGCTTTGTAATCTATCTTCGAGTAACCCGGGAAAGCACCCGTGAAAGCACCCGGTCCCACGATTTGATGCACAAGCATCAATAATTCAAGTTGTTCCATTGTCTTTACACGACCATTTTGTATAAGTGATATCATAAAATTAATTGACTTTTGTACCTGATTGTTCCACAGTTTATTATATTTTCCATCGGGGGGTATATATTTCATTGTCCGAACTTTGTTTTCGAGAGACGCACGTAATGTATATTCTTTCACCAATTCCTTTGTTTTCATGTCGGGTGGGTAAGATCGGATATCTCCCTTCCCAAATGGCTTCTTTGTGATTGGGGATTTGGCCATCAGACGGTTACCCATATTTTCATTAAATCCTTCTTCCCAAGCTCTAATGATACCCCACAAATAACGCTCATCATACACGTGACGAACCTTTCCGTCCTTTGTTACATCAACGAGAAGAAACGCACGCTTGTCCTTGGGTATATTGGATTTTTTGGCTGCGAGACCACCATTGTTGAACCAATTGGCGACATTCTTGTTTTCAGTGTTAGGTTTATTGTTTTTGGGTGTATTCTTTTTTTCTTTGTTTTCAAGATTCTTCAACATCTTTTCGTACTTTGAAACATTAATCTTCTTTGGGGCTTTTGGTGGAGATTTGGGTTTGTTGTTATTGTTCATGTTATAATTTATAAAGATTTAAATTTCCATTGATATCGGATACAACAACATGGCTAAGCGACGACCCCGACGCGTGCCCGGGTACATTCGCAGAGGCTACTGATCTAGCCGCTGTACTGATCTAGTCGCGAAATTTCACGGTGCGTCTTTAAAAGTCGACGCGTACCGATGTGAACGCCACAATCATGCGCGCACTCATCGTTTTTGTCGCCGCAATTATCGCGCCCGCCGCGGCAGTCACGTTTTTACCATCGAGCGATGTTGGTACATGGGAACTGGAAAGTTCGACGAACCACGACTGGTTATCTGACAAATATACACAGGCCTCCTATGACGGCACCTTTTCCGGTGATGGTATCGTCCGCGACGCATCAACGGGTACCATGACTCACTATTCTTATTGGGGTGCAGTTACGGAATCGTACTGCACAACATTTCACCAGCGAGCAAACTATACGAATGGGCAAATTGTATCCGTCAACGGTTTCTGGGCGGCGAGACAGTACAACACTCGACCCGATTGGTCCACAACAACGGGATACAAACACTTGTATTGTGCATATAGAGAGTATGACCAGGTCATCGGTGTCGTCGTGTCGCACCTTTTCGGAACTTCACAAGAGTACGCACTAAGCGACGACCCCGACGCGTGCCCGGGTACACTCGCAGAGGCTAAAATCGATGCCGGCAACCGCACGTACATAGGTGCGCAAACTTGGCGTTGTGTATCGGCGTGTTCACCCCTATCGTGTCAGGAGCATGGCGACACTGCCGACGATACCGCGCTCCTTTCAGTCGTCGTTGCTCTTGCCGTCGCATGTGCGATCCTCTTCTCGATCCTGTGCTGCGTACACGCGGCACATAGGAGAAAAACACAAAACGTACTTCCACGCTCAGTGATAGTAACTTGATTTAATTTATGTACTAAGTATATAGCGTACATCATGGATAAAGCGAAAGTCCAAAAACTCGTGCAAATGCACAAGACCGCCGAAGAACGTCGAAAATTGTTGAAATATTTGAAAAACATCGATGCGATTATCAGGAAGAATCCAAATTCTAAAGTCTATGGATCTCTTCTCAATAAATATTCAAAAGCGATCATAGACCGTCATATGCCAGACGTGAAGAAGGCTCGTAAAGAACTGGATCTTCTCCAAGAAGCGTACTTTAGCTACGGTCGCGTTACAAATGCACAGGTAAATTTGGATAACAATACACACATATTCTATCAAGTCAGAGACCTCACTACCCGTCTTCGAAAGTTGAGAAAGTTACATGCTGCTGCGAAAACGCGTGGTATTCGTATTACGAAAAACGTCAACGGTAAACGCGTATATAAAACAGAAAAGGAACTCAAACAAGCGCTTCGGTGATCCACCCACATGACGCTTTTCACCCCAATAAACGTGACTTAACTTTTGAACTTTTTCAGACATTTCGTGTTGAGAAGTGGGGATTACAAATCTGGTAGGTTTTCGCAACCCAATTCTACTGCGTGGCGAAGGGCGAGATACCGGTCACACATACATTCATCACTGTGGTTTTCATCTCTTACCAACTCACAGTAATCGCACATAGATGTGCCTTCTTCTTCGTAAGGCAAATAGTCTTCTTCGCGCAACAACTGGGCAACCAGCACACGGGTGGGCACATCCATATCTTTGATCAGTTGTTTCGCATCTTTTTTTCGTTGGACCATGTAGTCGTGATCGATCATGTAGAAAGCCTTCGCCATGGATTTATTGACCGGCTTCGACAGGGCGTGCAGTTCTTTCGTTCGTGCTTCTTTGCGCTTTTCCACGATCTCCTCAAAGTCTAAGAGATCTTCGAGTCTTTGGCACCCACCGGTGTCTATGAACTCGTCCATGAGTTCGAGGATACTTTTCCCCTCGCCTTTCACGTCTTTGTAACCTTCACTCGACTCCAAGAAAGTCTTCTTCGTGAGATCGGCAAACTTTTCAAGATTGTCCGAAGCAACCTTGAACGACTTCGCGCGTCCGACGTCTCCTTGTTCATCGTACGCGTCTGAGAGATCTGTGAGGATCGAGAGAAACTCTTTCAATTTTTTCTTCTTCGGGGGCATCTTTCGCGAGTCGTGTAGTGAGGTGATCCCCACACAGATCGACGTGATCATGGGGAAGAAGGGTAAGAGAAGCATCAAGCAAAAGAAGAAGGAGGAAAGAATCAACA
>Ga0181591_10001387_pt1 | contig 20591 bp, 41 predicted proteins | sample 071ome_33_FD_133757 | JGI IMG/M metagenome (GOLD analysis project Ga0181591, IMG submission 133757) | Coastal salt marsh microbial communities from the Groves Creek Marsh, Skidaway Island, Georgia - 071412AT metaG (megahit assembly) | ecosystem: Environmental > Aquatic > Marine > Intertidal...
TCTGCCTTACCCTCCTGATTAAATAATCCAACCTGATCTACAAATAATACTGTCATAATCTTCTTTCTTATCTAAAGATACGAACTATTCTGTTAAGAAGCAACCCCCTCAAACCTTAACCGGTAGATCAAGCTCCATAAGAAACCTACAGGCCTTACTGTGACTCTGATCAATAAAGGACCTAATCTCCATTTCTGAGAAGCCATTATCAACCAATTCAGTAATAACAGACTCAAATGCCCTCTGAAGATCCCCGTGGACTATCCTGTCCATCATATCAAATTTATCATCTTTCATAAACATACCTAAAGATAAGAACAATAAGGCATATAGGCAAGCCTTATTTCTCCCTACCTCCCTTAATAGTAGACCAGACAGCTGCCATAAGAAGGACAAACGTAACCCCAATAACTCCATTCCAGAACCCGTGAGGTACCAGAGCATTCAATAATGCAAAGACTATCAATAGGATTACCATGACAGTACCTTGGGCTCTATTATCTCTCTGAGGTAGAGGACCTTTATCGTATCTGTACTTTTCCTTAAACATACCTAAATATACGAAGAATATCTCATATAAACAACTAAAAGTTTTTTTTGCTGGATAGTTGGTCCCCTGAAGTCTAGTTCGTATCTTTATATTGTCAGAAAGGAAGTACCGAGTATGAAGGGCGGATGTCGAATCTGGAGAGATCAGACGTAGTTTGTTCCAAGCTCATTCCCCCTGACCAGACCTCATCCAGACTCTCAGAAATTCCGCAGCCCCCTCTCCCGGCTCCCCCCGACCCCGCCCTGCGGGCGAACTGCTACCCCCACTGCCCCCGACCCCCTGGCCCGGCCTGCCCTCCCCCCGGACTCCCCCCGATCAAGACACTCCCCCCTTTCCCCCCGGGCCGGTCCTGTTGAGGGCCTCTCTAGGTCGAATCGATCGAATCGATGTAGGGTCTCCCTTTGTCTCTTAGTGTCTGCCGTAGGAAAACTTCTATATAAGAAAAGTTGCTTTAAGGGGCATGTATACCTGTTAGAACCTTATCTTTCTAAAAACGTATCTCTCTTACTTTATTTACATTATCAATCATTCTCCATAGGTGTTTTATTTTATCAATCTTTTTCTATACTTCATTGACTCTATAAATCTCCCTAGATCTTCTATTGATTCTATCTATCTCTCTACGATTCCCCCTACGGCTTTTAGCTTCTACGGTTTTCTTACGGTTTTGTCTACGGCCGGCTGGCCCTACGGTTTGCTCTACGGTTTCCTCCCTACGGTTGCCTCTACGACTTTCCCTACGGTTTACTCTTCTCAGTCCCATTCTCCTTCATAGTGTCTGTCTTCATAATCGTCTACGGCTTTCTTATCTTCTTTCTTATTACCATATTCTTCTCTTATATAGACTATTATAGACCCTATACTAATCAATGATAGAATTACTATACCGGATACTTTTAAAATTTCTTCTATATGATTCATACTTATGTTATTCTGAATATTATTATTGTTATTGCTTACCTCTACTGTTTGTTATTTTCTATAATCGTCTAAGGAAAAAGTCGTTCCGGCTAATTTATGTACGGCCCTATCATAATTTGTATAAACCAATACCTCCGGATCATCTACTAAGAAATCACAATCCTTACAGTAAGATGGATAGTTTCCTGTTCTATGACCTTCTCTTAACTTCTCATATTCTTCTCCAAACCATACCTCCTCTAAAGTATTCTCACTCATATAACCTAATATAGCTTCCTCATCCCTTCCTAGTGTTTGACAGCATGGAGCTATCGAGGCAAGCTTTCCATCCAATCCTCCGGCACGTACGGTTAACTCCGGAGCAAATGGCCTACCGCAAGTCTTAACCCCTCCTTCTCTTGTATTAGGATTCTCATATACTCCAGACCAATTATGCATCTTCCATATCTCACTCTTTATACCTAACTCATCTATAAAGTTCTTTCTATACTGCTCTACTTCATAATCTACCTGATCATTATCTGTAATAAGATGGTAAGAACATATCTGGCATTCTGCTTTAGTTAGCTGAATATACTCTAATGCCTCTTTCATGTTTTGCTTTATCTTATCAAAGGCATCTCTATCCATCCATTTGATATACTGCTCCCTATTATAACCAATAACAGAAACTCTAAACCTACTCAACCCAGCATCAATACAGTCTTGAGCAAATCCTTTCTCAAATTTAAACCCATTAGAGAATATATCAGCATTAGCTCCATACTTTCTTACAATCTCAATATACTTGGGTAGATTTCTAGCTAAGGTAGGTTCACCGGAACCTTATAAATTAACTACCCTTAATCCTTTCTCGGCACATTGAGCAACGATCTCTTCAAATAAATCCAAAGGCATTTTCTTTAAGAAGCCTTTATGACGTCCGGGATCTGTTTGAGGGCACATCTGGCAGGTATAGTTACAACCTCCGTTTACTTCAATAACCGCTCTTTCGACTTTTAGTTCATTCATTGTATTTTATAATCAAACAGGTGTTTAGCTACCATATAGGTTATTAAGCACTTTTCTCTCAATTCTTCTGTTGCAAACTCAATTCTATAATTTAAAGCTTCATTCCATTTAGTAATAACTCTTTGCCTGTTTTCTTCTGTAGGTTCTAATAAATATAGAGAAGTACAAGCCTCTATAACCCTGCTTGAAGTTAAAGTAGATAAGACTTCATTAGGTTCCCACTCTTTGTAAATATTTCGATATTCTTGTTTTGCTTTTTCTACTTCTCCATTCTTCTTATAAACCTCCGCTCTCATAAAGCTCAAAGATACTAATACCCTGCCGCGGTAAGCTTCATTAATGGCTCCGCTAAAGACTCTATTAGTAGGATTATACTTGAATACCTTTTTTACATGGTGTAATAAAATATCAGTTAGGTATATAAGCTCCGGCATTAAGTTAGCTGAAACTAGAAACCATAGACTCTCAGTAATTCTACCCCAAAGTTCATATCTTAGACCTCCAGTCTCAGGATCATCTTTATACTGATCTACTGCTTGAATAACTGGCCATACCTCCTGTAGCTGTTTTAAGGCTTTTTTAGATACAGGATTGGTTCCAAATCTGATAGTATGTCTTTGAGATTTACCCGTAGCGGCAAGATGTCTAATTAATACGTCTATATAATACGGAATTGTAATCGGATCAGTAATCGGGATACCTTCTTTTTGAAACTCTACAACTTCGGTAAGTAGAGGATACACAACCTCTTTTATATCTCCCCATCCAACATCCGGATTGCGTTTAGATAAATACTGATACTGTTCTGATTCAATTATATCTGCTGTTAAGATATTATGTTGGTGAGCAATACCGTGCTTCTGTAGGAATCTAACCTCAGCAGCCGTACCTAAAGGAACCCTCTCCTTAGTTAGTTCAGGATTAATTCTACTCCAAAGTTCTTCTACGTTAAGCTCCATTTTTTAGTTTTTCCCATTCCTCTTTATACAATAGGTAAAAGTCCATAGTATCCTTACAGTCCTCTTTAAGAGAACTTTCTAAGACTCTCTCCCATAACTTCTCTCTATCATAACCTCCTCTAAATAGATTTGATAATTCATCTTTAAAGGCTTGTAATCTTTTCTCATCTTCTAGGTACATCTCCTCTTGAACCTTCATTAGAGTCACTCTTGTCTTCTTGAACTGTTGGGTGATCTCAACATCAATATCTATACGGCTAGCTCCTTTACGGCTTTCTTTATAAGCTTCAACACGTCTTTCCAGATCTCTCTTCTGATTCAGATAATCTCTTTCAACGTCTTCCGGCCAATCAAAGTCACCGTTCTTAATCTTATCTTCTATAGGTTGTAGCTTATGAAGCTTCCTATGCCTAGGACCTTTTACCCAATATTGAAATCTATTATATGCCATTCTGAGATAAAGATACGAATTATTATTCTGAATACCAACTACTGAATCAATAAAGTTCCTCTCCCTTACTCCTTGGTTATACTAATTTTTAATACTCGTTACTAACTGTTTTCTTTAATGCAACCATTCTGCGTTCAACATCCTGTAAGTCTCTTACCAGGACATCATGCAGCTTATCTACTCTAGAATCAACTTTCCTATTCGTCTCATCGATGTTTCTGTGGAAATCGTATTCCCTATCGTTAAGATCCCTTTTAAGATTATCAATTCTTTGTTCAATTTCGCGTATATTCTCTACGCATTTACTAACTTGTTTTGCTGACTTAAGTACTACATAAACCAATATAATTGTACTGACTAACATAATACCTAAACCGAAAGCTAAAATTTGTTCCTTGGTGTATTTTTCCTTTCTGTTTTTTAATGAAGGAGTTTGGGTAGGAACTCTATTAATTCAAAGAACGTTAAGGGGCCGGTTACCCAACCCCCTCTGCTGTAGCTACTACAAACAGATGCATCTGACTGCGTGGTGATCCCAACAGGAGTCGAACCTGTAACCTGCGCATTAGAAGTGCGCTGCTCTATCCAGTTGAGCTATAGGATCTTGATTAGCCTCTGGGCTTAGCTACCTAAAAGCTCTCTTAATGACATTTTAAATTGCTTTACCCGGGTACGTTTAGATAATTGTCTAGTTTCGAAATCATATTCAAACTTAAAAGTACCACCGTTAACCATTGCTTGAGGTATTCGGAAATAGTCATACTCTTTGCGTTTTCTACTATAACAGGAAACTAATAAATCTCCTTTTTTAGTTGCTCCTTGAATAGTAGCAGTAGCTCTATCTCTCATATAATGTCCTTTAGCTACTGAATATTTTGGATCTTGCCATTCTTGTATAGAAACATTTTTAGCATCTGTGCCATCAACAAAATCTGCACCTATACCTGTACTATGTTTAGCCCTTCCAGACCACTCTATAATCTTTTCCCATAACGTGCCGGCGTTTAACAGACCTTCATCTATTAAGAACTCGATAACATCGACTGGTAGTTTACTCGATAACCGGTTAAACTCAGGAGGACAGTCCTCAAGGAGTTTTCTAACTTTTTCTCTTTCTAATTCTGCAGTAATTTCTAAAAATGCACTCATGTTTATAACCTTTATTTATTCTGTTTCCAACTTTTATTTTTTCTACTGTAAGTTTTTTTTGACCCGTGATCCTTCTGCATCATGTTTCGACGTATGAGCTGAGCCATTCTTCTAACTTCTGGGGTATGTTTTTCTTTCTCATTCATTTCTTAAAGATACGAATAAATATTTTAAAAACCAACTCTACTTCCAAAGAACTTGGATAAAGATTAGAATGATGGATAGACCTAAGCTCACTGCTGTCTTGGTTGTAATTCCTTCTCCTAAGAAAAACCAAGTTAACAATGCATAAGCTACAATCCCGGTTCCGAATGCAATGAACCTACCCGGCCATAACATACCATCAAAATACTCTACTGTAAACCTGGTTGCAAAGATTAACATATAAGAAATTAAAGTTCCAAAGCCAAATGCAAGCAGGAATGGATTCTCCTTAAAGGACTTCCAGACGAACTGACCGTTGGTCTGGATCCAGATTAAGGATTGTCCTAAAAAGAATAGTAGTATACCTGTTAGTAGGTTCTTCATTAAATAAATGACTCTGCTAATTGATAAAGCTCTTCATTAAGCTTAACATCGCGATTGAAGTTCTTGATAGTACGGGCAGTCTTATTTCGACCTTTGATAGTCTTATACTTAAACTTGCCTCGAACCATCTTCTCCTGAATCACATTAAACACAGTCCAAAGATCAGAACCTTCATCCTCCTTACGAGTAGGTTTTAGAATCTCTTGAACGTCAACCTCGGCTCCATTTTCACCAAAACGAATACCGATTGCCTTCATAGCTAATTCATGCTTCTGCTCATCGGATAGAACGACTTCTCTAAACCTATTCAAAGTCTCAACAGTAACTGGTAGCTCTTCAACAAGCTCCATAACCGTCTTCTTAAGTTCTTCAAACGAATATCCTTTATGTCGGATACGCATCTGACCGAAGTCCTCAGTAGCAATTACCAATCCATTTGAACATACTAAACGGAATAGTCCGGCTCTAAACTGGAAAGATGATAACCCATCATGTGAGTTAGTTAAAAGAATCTGTGGATAAACAGTTTCGCCGTCATCTCCTTTAATAACGATACTCTCGTTACGGAAAGTAACCAAATGCTTCTTAAACTTGCTTAGACCCTTTTTAGAGCCTACCTGCTTAACATCAGAGACTCCCCAGCCTAACTTGGCCATATCGTCAACAAGTTCCATAGTTGGTACGTGAACGTACTTATCAGATACGTTAGAGGCAGCTTGGGTTGAGGCTACTGCTGGTGCCTGCTCTTGGATTTCTTCTTTAGTCAAAAATTTCATAACCTTATTTCTAATTAACAATCTAAAGATACGAACGAAATCGCATTCAGGCAACTATATTACAAAACTTTTCTGTATTTTTTATTCCTACAAAAGGAACTTTATACCCGTCCTTGAGTCGGACTTTGTAGGCCCATCTAGCAGGCCAATCCTCAGGCTGGTATAAGTCGATGATTTCGGCCGAGTGTCGTTCTCCATTGAAATCGACCTCGACCGTATCACCAATCTTGTACTTGCGCGGTTTATTTTTTAGAACCGTTCGCTTTTCTTTCTTTTTTGCCATTACCTTTCTTAGGACGCCCTCTACGTGTAGAAGCTTTTTTAGGAGCTTCTTCCACTAACTCTTCTTTCTTAGGGGCAGATTCCTTAACCTCTGATTTAGGTTCAGGCTTTTTAGGTTGAGGTTTTCTTCTAGACTTTGCAGCGGCTGCAGCTTTAGCCTTTTTGATTTCTTCAGCTTCGGCAGCTAATCTTTTTGCTTCAGCTTTCTTTTCTTGATGATCCATTGCCACGATTACTATCGCTAATACAGCGATGATAGCTAGCAGGACAAAAATAAATGATGTATTCATAATTCTATATATTTTACTGTCTTAAGGTTTTACTTAATCTGATATCCATTGCTGTAAAGAAGCTTGGAATCATATCACCGTGAGTTGCTCTGATAGGATTAATATCAATACCTCCTCTTCGAGTATATAGACAAGCAACCATTAACTTCTCAGGACTATAAGCCTCATTAATATGAGTAAATACCATCTCACAAATCTCCTCATGGAAGTGACTTACCTGACGGTGAGAAACAATATACTTAGCCAATGAGTTAAAATCAGGCATGTTCTTACCTTCCATATGTATAAATACGTCACCCCAATCTGGCTGGTTAGTCACACGGCAGTTAGAACGTAACAGGTCTGAATGAACCATTACTACCTCATTTGAATCTAAAGTCTCAGCAACCTTTAATTGAGAAGCATCTGAATGGTAGGTATCAAATTCGATTTCATCTAATTCTACCAGAGCATCTAAAGAGTCAAACCCAGCATCTTCCATTGGTACTTCCGGGGTACCTGACTTATTAAAAAAGCGGCATCTTACCTGGGTATTCAAAGCCTTGCTTAAGTCTTCCATGACTGTCTGCTCTAATAATTGCTTACATTCCTGTGTAGTATCACCGAGTTTGGTCATGTTAAACGAGTTAAGATATAGTTTGATCGACTTAGATTCCACGTGTAAAGGTGAATCAGCCGGACAATATATCTTCATCATACCCGAAACAGGAAGTCCTTTGGTAGTAATTGCAGATACTTCATAAGCATTCCAGACGTCACCTCCGATAAAAGGAAGATCGCCTTCATTAATTCCATAAGCTTCTCGGTTTAAATGCCGAGGAATTGCCACCAGGAGTTCCGGGTCATAGGTTGCTTTATAACCTTCCCCGCCGACCTTACCTAGGTGCTTGCCGGCAATCGCTACTACATCGTTTTGATTATTACTGTTCATATTTTTCTATTGCTTTATAAAACTGTTCTAGTCTTTGTTCTACAGTACCTGATAGTGTTATAACAGGTATCTTAACATGTTTAATATAACGTTCAAAGAGTTCCACGATCTCATCTCTAAAACTAACATCCACAGATCTAACCCCATCATCAACTATATCAAACTCAGGCTTAAGGTAAAAGATTATATCATAACGATTAACATAATGCTCGAATACATTCCTTGCATAATCCCAGACCCATTTCTCAATCTTATTCTGCTTATACAGCCAATGAGTATAAACCACTCCATCGATAGCACACCTATCCATGATAGCATTCTCATAAAGTAAATTCTTTATATGCTCATTCATAATAAGTAACTGAGTAGTATTACCACCGGCTTCATTAATCTTAAGACCTTTCTTCTGCATCCGACGAGTAATCTCATCGATGAACTCATACTTAAACCTAAAGTCTTCATTAGACTTAACAGCCTCAAGTAAAGTAGTCTTACCCGTTGATTGAGCTCCTGTGAAAGATATCTTCATTTACTCTAAAGATAATAACTTAAATTCATTTAGACAACTTCTCTGAAAGAAAATCTACCCATAAGTCAATCGAAGTTTTATGAAGGTTTTCAAACAACTGATCCAAGGTAAGGTTTCTAATAGGAATTTCCTTTTCTGAGATTATAAATCCATCATCAAGTTCTTCGGTAACCTCATGAATAACGCAACCGGAAGTATCTAAATCCATCTTCCAGGCTTTCATTTGAGGATCTTTGCCTTTTAATTCAGGATATCGCGAGATTAGACCAGGATGTCCGTTATAAACATGCTCGTACATATCCGTAACCTCCTTCGGTACTATCCTTAACCATCCATGAAGGGTTATCAAGGTTTGATCAGGTTCTCCCGGTAGATGTCTTAGGTTCTGTAGATAGTCTACCATATCAGGTTTATTCGGTGTTATACCCAAGGCCGAACCTATCTTAAGTAATTCCGGATTAATAGTCCTTAGATGGGCCGGACGATTGTTAGTAATAATCATATCCGGCTCTCGTCCGATCCGTCGCGAGATTTCAACAATCTCAGACCCGGTCTGTGAAAAGAATGCTATCCATTTCATCCGTTCCAAAACTCTCTAAACTGTTCAACATTAGATGCAACCAAAGGAAGATAGCATTGTTCCTTAGGCATATTGATCATCTCAAATAACTTCTGTGAAGACTTAGACCATAAACCCTGCCCCTGCTTGTAAAGAATACCCTTACTGCCGTGAACTACCGGATTGGAAGTATCCATCGAGTAGATAAAAGGAAGATCGCGATAAAACAGACCTTCTTGAGGTAACGCGCATCCTAATAGGTGGTGAGGCTTTTTCTCATTAATGTAACCTTCCCTGTACATTCTATGAAGGAGGTTGATCCTCCCAAGCATCCAAGATACTAATTTATTCTCATGAGGACTCTCGGTCTCATAATAAGAATAGTCAAATGATATGGCGATCATATCAACGTCTATTTCCTTATCTAAGAATTGATAACAATCAATTATATCTTGATAGGTCCGACCCTGAACCACGCCTATACATTTCCCAGGAACCTTCTCTCGGTAATGTGCATTCCATTCAACGGCGTTCATTCTCGTTTGAAGAGAATCCTCTAACGCGTCCGGAATGATATACCAGGTAGGTTTTATCTCGGCAGTCCATTCGGCGAATTTCTTCATGTCAAAGGCAGACCCCAATTCAAAGATTGAGTTGTCTAGGATCACCTCCCGACCGCCGGCCAGGGCCTTTTTAAACAGTTCCAAGTACTCCGGCGACTCTTCAAAGAGATGGACCAGGGCATAATCATAGTCCGTCCAAGACTGGACCTGGGGAAAGATAGAGATGGGTGATTCGTGTGCTATTTTAATCATAGAGATAATTTATATATATGGTGAGAATTCGCGAGCCAAATTTTGGAGATTAAAAGCCCCCCTCTGCGCCCGCTTACTTGCACGCATACCCTTTCACAAACTCGTAAAACTCTGCTCTTGCCGAATCCTCTTCCATAAAGCATCCGGATAATTTAGAAGTCTTCATTGATGCACCCGAGTGCTTAACCCCTCTACATGATACACAGTTATGAGTTGCCTCAACCATTACTGCCACTCCTTGATTGCCTTCACAGATCTTATCTACTGCATTATGGACAGCGACTGTATACTGCTCCTGAATAGAACCCCGGCGTCCGAAGTATTCAACTATTCTATTAAGCTTTGATAAGCCAATCACCTTACCGTCCTGACCTGGAACGTATCCAATATGAACTCGTCCCTGGATTGTTTGATGGTGGTGTGAACACATAGATGTAATTGGAATATTACCTTCAAAGACCATTCCGTCATAACCATCCGAAGGAAATGCTGTAACATTATCCATCATGTCATAACGACCTCTCCAAAGATCCAATACATAAGCCTTAGCAACTCTCCTAGGAGTGTCAGCTGAGTTAGGATCATTCCTCCAATCACATTTAAGTGCATCTAGGAATTTGCCATAAGCTTCTGCTGCTTCTTCAATCATACTCCATTTCTCTTTTTCGGTGAATGGATAACCGGGTGCCTTGCCATTTGCAAATCCTAGACCTGCTAACTCAAGACCGTCTGATAATTCTTTTTGATCCATAATTTAAATATAATAACTTTTTTATAAGCCGGCAACTGATGTTCGTTCTGCCTGCTGTCTTTCTTTACCTTTCTGCTGGATTATTTCTCCTTTAGGTTGCTTATCCGGATCATACTCGGTATTAGTATTCCAATAGTAGTAAGGTCCTTCATACTCAAAAGTTTCTGACCCTACATCAAATCTACCTAGCTCTGCTTTATTAGGAGCGGTTAGCCTTCTGGGACCGTTAAAGGATCTAAAGTCTCTTTCAATGATGCGGTACCATTTACCGTTGTTGAATTGAACCTCACATACCCAGGCGGTATTAAAGTCGTACTTTAGTTTTCCGGTATTGCCTCTTTTTTCTCCCATGTACTAAAGATACGAACTATCTTTTAAGTAGGCAACTAACTCCTCTTTTATATTAATCAAAATTTAAACTATATTCATTTACAATCTCCCACAATTTATCTCTCACTTCCTGAAGTGTATCGTATTGTTTCTCAGTTAATTTATCATTGTGTTTAAGTTGAGATCTTAAATGTTGATCTAATTCCCATGCCACTATAGACCATTTCCCTCCATTAACAGCATTATCAAATTCGGGTTGTTCTTCTGGTAAATCAAATTCTAATATTGCTTTCATATTCTTATTTAATAAAATATACTACTATCATAACACCAATAGCATATCCAATACTTAGTGATATAGCTTGTTTGATTCGTTCACTCCAAGTTTTAGACTCAACCATATAACCAAGAAATGGTAACCCTAAAAATGGTCCAATGGAGGCAAAAAGTAACATCATTGGTACATTTCCTTCTGCTACACTTCTAATATAAAATGTAGAACATACCTCTATTACTAATGCTGATAGACCTATTATTAGGTATTTTCTCATAGTTTGAATAACTCGTAATTACTATTTTGTGTTTTAAATTTAATATAATCCTCTCCCTCCTCCACGATTTCTGTAACTGTAGTTGTTTGCCAGGTAAAGAACTGATTGAATGGAGACATAAGTAGAGATCTACCAACAGCAGGTTCACTATGTTTAGATTTGAAAGTACTATCTTCATTGAACTCTAACCATAATACTTCTTTAGACTCTTTAGTTAGTCCATCTGATTCTCTAACCAACTTCCAATTATAGGATTCAATATCTACTGGTATTTTAATTTGATTTAGCTTGCTCATATCCTTCCCTTTTTTATACTTTTCTGCTGCCTTCTTTAGTGCTTCATTAGGTTCTATCTTCTTAAAGATATCTTCTTTCATTTCTTGTTGGGTGTTAAAGGTTTACCCATTTATATCCAAAACACAATCTCATCATAGTGCGATGAAACCAATTTGGTTTATAAGTTAGGTTAAATTGAACATAGTTGTCTGTTCCTAATCTATAACCACCTACATAGTTTGGTGTTTTGATTGTTGTATAAGTAGCGGCGGGGATGATTGTGTAGTTCGGCGAAGCCGCGTCTAAAACAATATTATTTGTTGCTAGTGTTTCTTCTTTCATTTCTCTTCTTGTTTTTCTCCTCGTTTGTAAAACCCGTACTCAATATCATCAGCTAAGTTCTGTAGGTACTCAGGTGAGGCAATACTGATTCGTAAATCATACCACTGCCATTTAGTTTTATAATCCCACATCATTATACCTTTAGTTAGTTTACGTTTTAGGTTATGTAATCTTCTATTCCTAACTCTAACAATAGATCTATCATCACCAAATACTTCTAAGAAACGTAGAAACCATCTTGGACACCATTTTGGTTTTGCTTCATAATCCATTGCCAATACAAGTGGGAACATTGCTTTACCAATGTCACTATCTTTATCGTAAGGTATCATACCTAAGTAGCCATACTTTTCATATCCTTTAGGAAAGAAAATATAACGTAAATCATCTAATTCAATACCACGAGTGTGAATCATACCTTTAGAACGTCCTTTCCAAAACAATAAACTTTGTCCAAATGATTTAGCTTTTACACTGAATGGTCTATTATCTTTTATTTCAAATTTAGTCCTCATATAATACCTCCTATGGTATCTCTATCTTCTAAATGATCAAACTCACCATATGTTTGAATCAAATACCCAGTTTCAATAGGAACAAATGACCTAACAACTCTACCTTTAAATTCCTCACTGATGTATTTCATATCCATATCAGCACTAATATAAGGACCACCTGATGGATCAACCATACAAATACTTTTAGTATCTGAATAAACTAGCTTGGCATATTGTTTATTTATTTGGGAAGGTATCCATCGTTCATTATCGTCAAATGAACCGTCGTGAATTTCTCTTTTAAATTCATCAATGTGTATTTGACCTCCATCCTTTCTATATTGCTGATAAGCATCCTTATAGACATTAGGCCAGGCAAAACGACAGTGCTCAAATTTACCTTCCCATAAAATGTCTCCATTCTCTTGTTTGGTGAAGGTAAAAACGTCTCCGTATCTATTTTTATATTCTACTTTCATATCTTTCCATTTACTAGTATTGAACCATCAGGAGCTATCTCATAATAGAATCCATTCTTCTGAAGAGCACCGGTAGCTAAAGTTCTCATCTTAATACTATTACCGGTAATGATCTTTCCGCTAAAACCTCTAACTCTGTAGCTCCATAAAAGAGTCCATTCTTCGACTACAGTCAAAACATCTTCATGTTTAACACCGTGTAAGTCTAATTTTGGGATCTCTTTATTCTTCATAGTTAGTCCATTTCTTTTGTTAAACGATCTTTTGTTTTTACTTTTTTATCCTCTTTTACAAAAGAATCATAATTCTTAGGTTCATAGGGGTAGAATGTTCGATAAGGGTAAAATATATCTTGAATCTTTTCTGAGATATCTTTTTTAAGTTTTGTAACCTTAATACTTATCTTTCTTCGAAGGCAGGTAAATTCATAAAGCTTAGGAAGCTCTTTTAAAGAACGTTGAAATACTTTAATAGCTTTAAAAAACTTAACTCTATTATTATCAAATAAGGCAAGAAATAACTTCCTTTGCTGGTCGTTTTCAAAAGACCACTTACCGGCATTAAATCGGGCAATTAATTCTTGATTACCTCCTTCGGCTTTACTAAACAGATCAAACCTACTTTCAGTTCCTGAGAAGATTAGATTTTCAGTATCTGCTATCGGATATACAAACTGGTTTTTCATAACTATTAGTCGGGTAACAATCCTGCTTTCTCAACAGCCGTCCATACTCTAGTCTTCCATAGATTAATATCTACTCCGTCTATTTCTGTTAAACCGTTTAAAGTCTCTTTTGATAGATGAACAATGCATAGATCTAGCATCACATCTGCTGAAGGAATATCTCCTTCTTTGATATACTTCTTAGCTGTCTTAAACTTGTCCTTTAAGGACATTCCTTTTACTTTTTCTATTATAACCTTTTTCATAACCTAAATATACGAACTTTGGATCAGGAATCCAACTTTTTTTTCCTTTTCTTTTTTTTCATTTCTTCCCTTAACATCTGCTGGTCAAGGGTTAAAGCCAGGCACATATTCCTTAACGCTTCAGGATAACTATAAGCAATTTGAGCTAGAGTCTCATCATCCAGTGAAAAGAAAAACTGGGTAAAGTTCTCTACTGGAAAATTAAAACCGTATTTATCTTCGTTATTTGATTGTTCCATTCTTAATTAAGATCTCTTTCAACCACTGAGGCTGGGTTTGTTTTTTCCCTCTGGAGTTGTGAAGATCGTCTAGGTAGACTTTTAGTACTCGTAACTTTTGATGAACTGAATGTTTCATTTTTATTTAAATATTTCTTTTAGATTTTCTTTTTTAATAATTCCTTTTAAGGTTCCTGAGTAGTAATTAGCCTCGGCATAACTTGCATCCAAAGCAGCAAAGTATTCAGCCTCCGTTGTTGCTCGGGACATATAACGGCATTGGTAGAATGCATAGTCATAAACAGACTCCTGCCAGTTATCATAATAAGCATGATTGAGATTAGTTCCTTTGGCAGTCTTGACTCTTACCCGGGCTTCCTTCATTCCAAACAGGTTATTATTCTGCTTGAAGACATTTGATTTAAAGTTACCGGTCTCAAGCTTGGCTTGGGCCAGGACAATATAAGGAAACTTAACGTTCAATTCTTTTAGAAGGTCAATTAGTTTCTCTTCTGTAAATTTGTTTTTTTCCTGTTGAAGGTTAAGCAATACTAATTCTTTCTCGTATTTATCTAAGATCTCGATTTTAGAATACCTTCCTATCGAGAAAGCAATTAAAAGTAAGCAGATAAATCCTAAGATTAAAAATTTAATTTTTTTTCTGTCTTTTGTGTAGACTAATTCGTTTGGGTCAAACTTGTAGATCATAACTTTGATTATTATCTTTGAGGTATCTAATCGCTGCTGCTACTTTGGTACATTCTTCGTAGGCTTCTGCTTCGACTAATACTTCAAGGTTCTTCTCTAAAGTTAAGATAAATTCATCAGAATGGCAACTTAATTCATAACTATCTCCGGCATCTTCAAATTCTACTTCTGCAATTATGAAGTTAGTATCTTTAGCTTTTAAATTCTTAAGAATAATTCTAATGATAGCTCTTGCTAATTCCAAATCTCCATTCTTGACTCTTTGGGTAAAGTCTTCTATTGATTTAGCTGTTATCCTTGGTACTATCATCATCAAACAAATTAAAAGGGTCCTTTATATTATAAGTCTTCAGCTTTTGATTCTTTTCATCATTCTTTAAAAGCTTGGTAGCTAGTCTATCCATTTCTTTCATCTTCTGTCTGCTGTAATCTTTGACTAACTTGTCGTGCTTTTTATGCTTCATACTCTGCTAATATAATCTTCTTCTGAATCATCTTCATTATTACCTAGACCTAATTCTTTAAGCCTGTCTAGTTGATATTGATCCAAATCCCAATCGGGCGTTTCTTGTTTATAAATAGTTAAATGATCTTCTATTCCTTGAATCTGCCTGTTGTTAAATATGTCTCCTATATGGAGATAATAACAGTTGTAGCATAGCAATTCAATGTTCTAATCTTGTAATTATGCTTGTTCTTATCCTTAAAATTAAGAAGTAAAGGCATTCGATAATCCAGCACCCGGCGTTCTTTAAAACCGCAATGCTTACAACACTCTTCTAGATAACCTTCTGCAATTAGTTTATCCTTGAGTTTTGCAGGGGTGAATGAATCCGGAGAGACTTTCCCATCAATTATATCTTGAAGAGAAACTCCTCCTTTAAAACCTTTCTCAGGAAGAAACTTAGGTATGCCTTTTCCTGATTGGTTCTTATGAAGTTCAAATAAAGTCTGCCCGGAAGCTTCATCTTTATAAAGCTCGGCCCATTTCCTATAATGAGGGTAGGAAACAGACAGGTACCGGGCAGCTGCTCGATTGGATTTAGTCCGAGAGATTGCTGACAGGATTTGATCTTTTGAAAGCGGTTTAGGCCTCATTAGTATCCTCCTCCCAATCTGGTAAGGATGGGCTGCCCTCTTCTGGACCGAAGTAATCTTCGTATTCTCTCTGAGTCAGTATAACAATATCGTTGTAAGTATCTTCTCCTTCTCCTCCGGTGATAGTCACCGAACGTTTCTTAGATACTCCTCAACAATTTACGCATACCTTTGTTGTGGGAATGGCTTTAAGCCTTCCTTCCGGAATTGGTTCTCCACATCTGTAACAATTTACTATCATAACTTATTTAATAATTATCCTACTCCGTTAAATTTATGTAAAATAAATTCGTATAAATCTCCTGGGGTGTTAAACTTATAAGGACTCCCATCCTCATCTTCCCAAGATACTATCTCACCGGCGGCATTCTTTCTATCATGAATATACCACCACATCACTTCTTGAACCTCTTCTGAGAGAGCAAAGCCTATACACTCCTCAATCATTTCCCAGTAAGGTTCTACTATACTTGAAAGATCTATTTTATAACTCTCAAAGACTTTATGTTCATGCTCGGTTAATTTTTCTAAGTGGTTAACCATCTTAGTAAAGAGTTTCTTTTCTTCATCAAGATAAAGATCGGACATATCCTCAATCGTCAACTTAACGTCAAGCATCTCTTCTAAGGCTTTAGTTATTGCTTCAATCGGATCCATCTCTTTTAACTGGTTTTTCTTCTATTACGATAACGGAGTAAAGTTCACTAAACTGATGCGGGGAAAGTCTCTTTAACTGAGTAAAGAACTTGATTGCTGATGCTAGGGAGTTAAACTTCTCTCTGAAGATTACTTCTCTATTTTTGTCATTCTTGTTGTAAAATCCGTATATCATATCTGCTCTATTAAGTTTTTTATTTCAACGCATTTTAGGTAATCTTCCTCCTCTTGGTAAATCTCTAAGACTTTATTAAGTAGTTTTTTATATTCACTTCTCTTAACGCTTAAATCTACTCCGTAATATGTTAACCTAAATAAAGTAACTTTAGTTCTCTTTTCTTTAATTGCCTGTTCAAGTCTTTCAAAGAGTTCTGTTTTAAGCTTCTCTTTAAAATCTGATTTGTTAAAGAGTTCACCTAAGTCTTGATTTAGATCTTCTGGATCTTCAAAGAAGATTTCTAAGTAGATTGGTGTATCAATCTTTTTCATGATCTAAATATAGTATAAATAAGTCAGGATTGCAACTTAATAAGATCGTTTTGATACTCTGTTAAAGCATTAATTTTGATATGAAGATTCCCTAATTCAAATTCTCCTACCTCTCCACTATCTTTAATGATTTCTGATAACTGTTGAATGATTTGGAAATCCTGGTTGTTGAAAGTAGCTCTGTCAATCTTAACTATCACCTCATTATCTAATGTTTGAAGCGGTGCTGTTTTTATTCTTTCAGATAGATTATACTTTGTATTTTTCTGCTCCTGTTCTATATAGTGAGTAGTTAATACTTGCATTTCATCTTCAATTAAGATAGTACTACACCAGGGTTCTAAAACAGTTAATAGTTCTGAGTTACATCCGTAGATTTGAAAACCTATATCATACTTAGGTGGAATAACAGGCTTCATTAAAGCATCGTGTTTACAGAAATGTCCCCATTTTCGAAGGAAGTTTCTTGTTGATCTAACGTTCTGCTCTTCCCACTCATTTGAATTTTGACCGGGTGTTGTTAACAGAGGGTTAAATCTAGAGCCTCTACATGTCATATGGTAAACGTAACCTTCCCAAGTCTGTAAAAACTTAATTCCATTTAATTGAAAACGGTTAAATATATCTGAGTCTTCTTTTGATTGAGGAGCATATAACGGGTCATGTCCTCCTATTTCTTGAAAGTCTTTTCTATAAAAAGCCCAAGGAGCAAAGATACCCTCTGTAGGTTCTTTTTTTACTAAATCGTTTTGAAACCAAGTAAGAAATTTCTCTTCATCAAAATCTTCAGGTTCAGTAGCACCCCAGTCAATAAATACTTTCTCAGGTCCTGGAGGGTGTAAAGGTGGTTCTATTCTAGTTAATGAAACAATAGTACCAGGTTTAATTAGTTTCTCAATAGAATCTAAGGCACCAGGGCATAAGTACATATCAGCGTGATAGATCATTGCAACATCACTTGTTGCTACTTCATTAACCAGCCTGTCATAAAGTATAGTATGTCCTAAACGAGTAGGTCCTTCATTTCTAATTGCTTTAAAATCAGGATCTTTTTCCATCATTTCTTGACACCATTCCCAGGTACCGTCGGATGAAAAGTCATCAGCTACACAGATCTCTGCCTGGTGGCTGCCTTGGTTTTTTCTTATTGCATCATAAGCCCATTTAAGGTACTTAAGGTTATTTCTAGAGGGTTGTATAAAGCTTATTTTCATTGTATTTTATCTTTAATATAGTCACGAAGTTCTTTTTCTGCAACCCATCCTAATACTTCTTTTGCTGTCTTATCTATATTTAGAGTATTTCTTGCTTCTCCGGGCTTACCTTCTCTGTAAGTAGGTTTTATATTAAACATGTTTGCTACTTCGTTTACTGAGTAGTTTTTACCTCTCCCTAATTCAAATTCATAACCGTAAGCTTCTTGCTCCATTATTTTAATAAGAGCATCTACAATATCATCAACATGGGTAAAATCTCTTCTTTGCTCTCCGTCACCGTAAATTTCACAAGGTATGCCTTTTTCTATATTGTTAAGCCATCTACCTATTAAAGTAGTATAACCCCCTTCTAGTAGTTGGTAAGGTCCGTACACATTATAGAATCGAGCAATACTAGACTTTAACCCGTAATGATGTTGGTAAAGGTTTACTATTTCTTCTCCGATATCTTTTGAAAACGTGTAAGGATTCTTGAACTTACCACTATGCTTGGAAGAAGATCCTGCATAAATTAACGGTACATTATTCTTAGAACACCAATCTACCAAATGAATAGTTCCGTTTACATTTACTTCAAAATAGTCTTTAGGTCTTTCAAACGAAGGTTGTATTCGAGCTATTGCTGCAAGATGAAATACGGCGTCTGGGTTTATTATGCTGTAATCTGTTTTATACCTAATATCATCTTCAAGATATACTGCTCCTTCTTGGTGATTTACTTTAAGCCCTGTATTGTAATTATCAATACTAACGCAGTTATAACCCTTATCAAGAAGCTTTTTAATTAAATTTGTACCTACAAAACCTGCTCCTCCTGTTATTAGTATTTTCATAGTTCTAAAATAATACCCTCCCAGTCTTTAAGTTTTTTACCTGCCCTAGGTTGATTCCCTTCTGGTTCTCCAATATATTTAGTCTTAATATTTAACTTTGAGTTGTTATCAATAAATTCTAAAATTGCAGATTTAACTTCAGGAAAAAGTCCGTAATCATCAAAAACTAAGTAGGCTGGTTTATACTTTAAAGATTGGTTAATATCTCTTAAGACTGCAGGTCGTGTATGTATACAGTCTATAAATGCTATATCAATTTTTTCTAGAGGTAGATTCCATTCCTTAGTAGCATCAATATTTAAGTATTCAATATTAGTTCGATCCTTATTATGTTCTTTAGCTTCTACAATATTAGAAATATTATTTTCGATAGTATACACTTCTGAGAATAAAATGGATAGTACTCTAGTAGACCATCCTTTGCTGGTTCCAACTTCTAAGCAAATATTTAAATTTTTATCTTTAAAGAAAGTTATTAAATCTTCTTTAAACTTTAAAGAAGTAGTATTTTTATCTACTCTTTTATCTGGTATATTTTTCAAAAATTCTTGCATACTATTTTTAATATATTTTCCCATTTTATTTTATATTGCGCTTCTGTAAAGTTTTTGCTGTAATTATGTTTTGCTTCCCGACTAACATAGTCATAGAACTCTTGATCTTTCTGCAGTTTTAGTATTAAATTTTTTGCTCCTATCAGGTCATCAGGTTCTATAGAGAGTTCTGGAAAGCATATTTTCTGAGTATTTGTATGTTTATTTCCTATACAAGGGATACCTAAATAAGCACAGTTCAAATAAAAAGTACCTCCAATAGTATTTGGATTTAAGTGCACTGCATATTTAAACTTATTTAATGTCTTCATCCATTGATTCCATTCTAAATAAGGAAGGTGGTTAATTTCTTGCATTTGTGTTTCTAATTTATCCATTCTACCCATCTGAGGAGCATATACTGGTTCTTGTAGTTCTTGAGCAACTATCAAAGAATTAAAACCTCCGTACCAGTCAACTAAATTACCTCCTATTATAACTCCCTGTCTTTCTTCTTCTGGTATTTCTAGAAGATCTTCTATCATTAGAGTAGGGTTTATATAAGTAGGTTTTCCAAGTAGTCCTTTGTAGTATTCTTTATCTCTATCATTATGTGCAAGTACGAAGTCTGCCTGTGCCATTATATTAAAAAACCAAAGAGACTGCTGTAAGGGTATAGATTGAAAAAACCAAGAGGGTCCTTCTTGCATAAAGGCGTATTTTTTACATACTCGTTTTAAATGTCCTGCTACATCTAAGGATACAAAATGCTCTACTTTTTTAGGTATGATAATAATACCTATTTCGATACTTTGATCTTTTAAAGTTTCTAACTTAGAAATGCTTAGATGTGTTGCATTTTGCGCTACAAACCAAGCAAACTCAGTTCTCATATTTTTATGAGTTCGAGGAGTTTTTCCCTCATAACCCA
>Ga0181591_10001388_pt1 | contig 20578 bp, 20 predicted proteins | sample 071ome_33_FD_133757 | JGI IMG/M metagenome (GOLD analysis project Ga0181591, IMG submission 133757) | Coastal salt marsh microbial communities from the Groves Creek Marsh, Skidaway Island, Georgia - 071412AT metaG (megahit assembly) | ecosystem: Environmental > Aquatic > Marine > Intertidal...
AGCCAAGGCAAAAACCAAATCCAAGGCGAAAACGGCGGCCAAAAAATCCGCCAAAGGCAAGTAAGGCATTCAGCGGACACGGGTCCGGAGGAGATTGAACGATGGCTCATAAAAAAGCAGGCGGCAGTTCCCGAAACGGGCGCGATTCCGAAGGCCGGCGCCTCGGCGTCAAGAAATTCGGCGGCGAAGCCGTTATCCCGGGCAACATCATCATTCGCCAGCGCGGCACCAAGTGGCACCCCGGCGACAATGTCGGCATGGGCAAGGACCACACGATATTCGCGACCAGCGAAGGCAAGGTCGCGTTCCGCAAGACATCGGGCGGACGCGTGTTCGTATCGGTCGACCCGGCGGCCTGACAAGGCCTGATGTTGTACCGGTTCCGTTTCAGGCGGGCCGGTTCTATGCCAAAATCGATTTAGTGGAGGCTTCGTTCTGCCGGACGGGGCCTTTGCGTGTTCGCCTTCCGGCAGGCTGATTGCCAGACCATGAAATTTCTCGATTCCGCAAAAGTATACGTCCGCAGCGGCGACGGCGGGGCCGGCTGCGTCAGCTTCCGGCGCGAGGCCCATGTCGAATACGGCGGGCCCGACGGCGGCGACGGCGGCCGCGGCGGCGACGTGATCGTGGAATCGGTCGACGGGCTGAATACGCTGATCGATTTCCGCTATCAGCAACATTTCAAGGCCAGGACCGGTGGTCACGGCATGGGCAAAAACCGGTTCGGCGCGGCCGGCGACGACATTACGCTGAAAGTGCCTGTCGGCACCCAGATATTCGACGACGAGCACGACATCCTGCTGGCCGATTTCACGCGCGTCGGCCAGCGGATCGTGCTGCTGAAAGGCGGCCAGGGCGGGCGCGGCAACACACGCTTCAAATCGTCCACCAATCAGGCGCCGCGCCGCGCCGATACCGGCGGCGAAGGCGAGGAGCGCTGGATCCGTCTGCGGCTGAAACTGATCGCCGATGCGGGGCTGGTCGGTCTGCCCAATGCCGGCAAGTCGACCTTCCTGTCGGCGGTCTCGAGGGCAAAGCCAAAGGTCGCGGACTATCCCTTCACCACGCTGACGCCGGTCCTCGGCGTGGTGCACGTGGATCAGACGGAATTCGTGATCGCCGACATTCCCGGGCTGATCGAGGGCGCGCATGAAGGCGCCGGGCTGGGCGACCGCTTCCTCGGCCATGTGGAACGCTGCGGCGCCCTGCTTCACCTGATCGACTGCACCGAAGACGATATCGTCGGCGCATGGCGGACAATCCGCGACGAAATCGAGGCCTATGGCGGCGGTCTGGCGAAGAAGAAGGAAATCCTGGCGCTGAACAAGATCGACGCGATCCCGGAAGAATTCATCGACGAAAAACGGGCCGAGCTGGAAGCCGCCTCGGGACAGGACGTCATGGTCATTTCAGGCGCCGCCGGCACTGGCGTACCGGACGTGCTGCGCCGGATGCGGTCCATGATCGAAGCAGACAGAGACGCCGCTGACGCCGATCCGGCGGCAGAAGGCGCGATCCCATGGACGCCCTAGAGAAAACCGCCGGCAACCGCCTGTCCGGGTCCCGGCGCCTGATCGTAAAAATCGGCTCCGCCCTGCTGGTCGAAGACGCCACCGGCCGGATCCGCACCGACTGGCTGGCCGGCCTGGCGTCGGACATCGCCGGTTTGCGCGCGCGGGGCACCGATATCGTCATCGTTTCTTCCGGCGCAATCGCGGTGGGGCGGACGCATCTTGGCCTGCCCGACGGCAATCTGGCGCTCGAGCAGAAACAGGCGGCGGCGGCGACGGGTCAGATCCGCCTCGCCCATGCCTGGCAGGAAGCGCTCGGCATGCACGATATCACGGTAGCCCAGATTTTGCTGACCCTGGGGGATACCGAAGAACGGCGGCGGCACCTGAACGCCCGGGCGACCATCGAGACGTTGCTCCGGATGGGCGCGGTGCCGGTCATCAACGAAAACGACACCGTGGCGACCGAGGAAATCCGCTACGGCGACAACGACCGTCTCGCCGCACGCGTCGCGCAGATGATCAGCGCCGACACGCTTGTGCTGCTGTCGGATGTGGACGGGCTATACGATGCCGATCCCCGGACCTGCGACAGCGCGAAGCTGATCCCTGAAGTGGCGGAGATCACGCCGGAGATCGAAGCCATGGCAGGCTCTGCGCCGGCTGGTTATTCATCGGGCGGCATGGTGACGAAGCTGGACGCCGCCAAGATCGCGACGGCTGCCGGCTGTGCCATGGCGATTACCGACGGCAAGGCCGACAACGCCCTTTCGGCGCTGGCTGACGGCGGTCGCTGTACATGGTTTCTGCCGGCCTCTGAACCGCTGACGGCCCGCAAACGCTGGATCGCCGGCGCGGTCGCGGCGCAGGGTGCGATCATAGTAGATGCCGGCGCTGTCAACGCGCTGAACGGCGGTAAAAGTCTGCTGCCTGCGGGCGTGACAGGAATCGAGGGCCGTTTCGAACGCGGAGATGCGGTCGAAATAAAGATCGCGGGCGGCGCCACGGTCGGGCGCGGTCTGTCGGCCTATTCGTCGGCGGATGCCGCCCGTATCGCAGGACGAAAAAGCCGTGATATAGAGGGAATTCTGGGCTACCGTGGCCGGGACGAAATGATACACCGGGACGACATGGTCCTGGATATGAGCGCGTCGGAGGTGCCCGGAAAATGAGTGTCGCAACGGCAATCGACACGAAAAATATCGCCCGCGAAATGGCGGAACTGGGCGCCCGCGCGCGCGCCGCCGTGCACGAACTGAGCCAGGCGGATACCGAGCGCAAGAACAAGGCCCTGCGGGCGGCTGCCGCGGCTTTACGGGACCGCACAGACGAGCTCCTTGCCGCCAACGACAAGGATATGGCCAACGCCGAAGCACGCGGCATCGCGCCGTCGCTGCTCGACCGGCTGAAACTGGATGCGGACCGCATCGGCGCCATGGCCGCCGGGCTGGAACAGATCGCCGAATTACCCGATCCCGTCGGCGAAGTACTGGCCGACTGGGACCGGCCGAACGGCTTGAACATTTCCCGCGTGCGGGTGCCGCTGGGCGTGATCGGCATCATCTACGAATCCCGTCCCAACGTAACGGCGGATGCCGGCGGGCTGTGCCTGAAATCCGGCAACGCGGCCATTCTGCGCGGCGGGTCGGAAAGCTTCCATTCGTCAGGCGCGATTCTCGACTGCCTGCAGGCCGGCCTCGCCGCCGCGGACCTGCCGGCCGGCGCAATCCAGCTGGTGCCGACCACCGATCGGGCGGCGGTCGGCGAAATGCTGACCATGACGGAATATATCGACATCATCGTGCCGCGCGGCGGCAAGTCGCTTATCGAACGGGTGCAACAGGAAAGCCGCATCCCGGTGATCGCGCATCTCGAAGGACTGTGCCACACCTATATCGACGGCGCGGCCGATCCCGACATGGCGCGCGACATCGTAGTGAACGCAAAGATGCGTCGTCCCGGCATCTGCGGCGCGACGGAAACGCTGCTGGTCGATCGCGAAATTTCGGGCAACGCGCTGCCGCCGATCGTCAACGCGCTGATCGAGGCCGGCTGCGAGCTGCGCGGCGACGACGCAACCCGCGCCCTGGACGACCGCATCGCCGCCGCGACCGAAGAAGACTGGCGGACGGAATACCTGGAACCCGTGCTGTCGATCCGCCAGGTCGACGGGCTGGACGGGGCGATCGATCACATCAACACCTACAGTTCGCACCACACGGATTCGATCGTCACCGACGATCCGGAGGCGGCCGCGAAGTTTCTGAACGCGGTCGATTCCGCGATCGTCATGCACAACGCGTCGACCCAGTTCGCCGACGGCGGCGAGTTCGGGATGGGCGCCGAAATCGGCATATCGACCGGTCGCCTGCATGCCCGCGGGCCGGTAGGCGTCGAACAGCTTACTACATTCAAATACGTCGTTCGCGGCGCGGGACAGGTTCGGCCCTGAAAATAATCACCGATATCCGCCGGGGCCATTCGGTCACCGGGCTTCGGGTCGGAATTCTGGGCGGGTCGTTCAATCCCGCGCATGAAGGCCACCGGCATATCAGTCTGCTGGCGCTCAAGCTGCTGCAGCTGGACGAAGTCTGGTGGATGGTGTCTCCCCAGAACCCGTTGAAATCGACGGAAGGAATGGCGCCGTTCGAAGAACGGATGCGTGGCGCCGAAGAGATGGCGCATCATCCGAATATCCGGGTCACCGACATCGAAACGCGGCTCGGCACCACCTACACCGCCGGCTCCCTCGCAGTCCTGAAACACAGTTTTCCGGCGACGAGGTTTGTCTGGATCATGGGTGCGGACAACCTGAAGCAGATTTCCAGATGGCATCGCTGGACGCGAATATTCAATCAGGTTCCGATTGCGGTCTTCGACCGGGCTCCGTATTCTTTCGGCGCCCTCGCGGGCAAGGCGGCGCGCGCATTCTTCCGATTCAAGCGGAAACGGGCGGATGCGTGCCTGCTGGCGGATCTGCCGCCCCCCGCCTGGATGTTTTTCCATACCAGGCTGCACCCGGGTTCGGCCACGCAGATCCGCGCCAGCCGCGGACTGAAACAGGATACGGCAAACGCCGGAAAGACGGCGAAAGCCGGTGAAAAGGAAACGTCACTTGCCAAATAGGAAGCTCGACCCCTGACCGATCAAACATCCGACCGCCCCGGCAATGCCGACGCGGCAGACAAACTTCTGAAAGACGTTCTCGACTCGCTCGACGATCACAAGGCGGAAAACGTCATCGTGATCGATCTGAAAGGAAAATCAGATATCGCGGATTACATGGTGATCGCCACTGGCCAGTCGAGCCGCCAGGTCGCGACCATGGCCGACAAGCTGGTCGAGGTCGCCAAGAACCACGGCGTGAAAGGCGTGACGCCCGAAGGCCGCGCGCAGGCCGACTGGGTGCTGTTCGACGCAGGCGACGTCATCATCCATCTGTTCCGGCCAGAAGTACGGGAATTCTACAATCTGGAAAAAATGTGGAATGCCGACCTGCCGGATGCGTCGGAACCGGCGACCGTCTGACCGGCCGGTTCCGTGAAACTGACCATCTGCGCGGTCGGCCGTCTCAAATCCGGTCCGGAGCGCGACCTGCTGGATAAGTACCGTCGCCGGATTACCTGGCCGCTCGACATCGTCGAACTGGAAGAACGGCGCAAGCTGTCGGCGGCGGAGCTGAAACAGCGTGAAGGCGCGCTGATCGAACAGGCGCTGCCGCAGGGATGCGTGCGGGTCGCGATGGACGAACGCGGAAAATCCCTTTCCAGCCGCGAATTTGCAGACAGGCTTGGAAACTGGCGGGATCAGGCGCGGGACGTCGCGTTCATGATCGGCGGCGCCGACGGGCTGGCGGCCGACCTGCGAAAAAGCGCAGAGGCCACGATCTCATTCGGGGCGGCCACCTGGCCGCATCAACTGGCGCGGGCGATGCTCGTGGAACAGATATACCGCGCCCAGGAAATACTCGCGGGGCACCCCTACCACCGTGATTAATATGACGTTTTTCGTCGTCTCCGGTACCAATTCCGGCGCTTTTTCCTATATAGTAAGAACCAGGTTTTCAGGATATCCGCATGAGTAGCGACCAAGGATACAAGCGACGCCCCGTGGTTCTGTGCATTCTGGACGGGTGGGGACACCGGACCGACGTGGCCGACAACGCCATCACGCCTGCCAATACACCCAACTTCCAGCGCCTGGCAAAGGCGGGGCCGCACGCCTTCATCGATACCTGCGGCGTCGATGTCGGTCTGCCCGCCGGACAGATGGGCAACTCGGAAGTCGGACACATGAATCTTGGCGCCGGTCGGGTCGTCAACCAGGACATCCGGCGCATCGACGCAGCGATCGAAGACGGCTCTCTTCCGCAGAATCCGGCCCTGAAAGATTACATCGCCGCGCTCAAGAAAAGCGGGGGCACCTGCCATCTGCTGGGACTTCTCTCCACGGGCGGCGTGCATTCGCATCAGGACCAGTTGCTGAAGCTGTCCGAAATACTGACCGCCGAAGGCATTCCTGTGGCCGTGCACGCATTCCTCGACGGAAGGGACACCCCGCCCGCCAGCGCGAAGGAGTTCGTCGCCGAGTTCGACGCCAAGCTGTCGACGCTTACCGACGCCGCGATCGCGACCGTCTGCGGACGGTTTTACGCGATGGACCGGGACCAGCGCTGGGACCGGGTGGAAAAGGCGTACGACCTGATCGTTTCCGGCAAGGGCAAGGCGGCCCCGGATGCGATCACCGCAATCGACGACAGCTACGCCGCCGGCGTGACCGACGAATTCGTCGAACCGGCGTCAATAGACGGCTATGGCGGCGTGTCGGACGGCGACGGCATTCTGATGGGGAATTTCCGGGCCGACCGGGCGCGTGAAATCCTGCTCGCTCTGCTCGATCCGGCATTCGAAGGCTTTGAGCGGGTGCGCGTCGCCGGTTTCGCCGCCGCGCTCGGCCTGACCGAATACTCCACCGGCCACAATGCGTTCATGGCGACCATGTTCCCGCCTGAAAGCCTGGACAATATTCTGGGCGGCATCGTGTCGGAAGCAGGAAAACGCCAGCTTCGCATCGCCGAGACCGAGAAATACGCCCATGTGACGTTTTTCTTTAACGGCGGCGAGGAGACGCCGTTTCCGGGCGAAGACCGGGTTCTCATCCCGTCGCCGAAGGTAGCGACCTACGATTTGCAGCCCGAAATGTCGGCCAAAGAAGTTACCGACCGGCTGGTAGCGGAAATCGCGTCGGGCAAGTACGACTTCATCCTGGTCAACTACGCCAACCCCGACATGGTCGGGCATACCGGGATCCTGTCCGCGGCGGAAATCGCGATCCGGACCGTGGATGACTGTATCGGACGGCTGGCAGAGGCGGTCGAAAACGCCGGGGGCACCATGCTGATCACGGCGGATCACGGTAACGCCGAAAAACTTCGCGACGACGAGACCGGAGAGCCGCACACGGCGCATACGCTGAACGTGGTGCCCGCGGTCGTCGTGAACCCGCCTTCCGGCATGCAGGCACTTCGCGACGGGCGGCTTGCCGATATCGCCCCGACGCTGCTGAATTTCATGGGGCTGGAAAAGCCGCCGGAAATGTCCGGCGCCTCGCTCGTGGTTGCCGCGTCACAGGATGTCGCCGACCCGGAAAATCGTGTCTCCGCGTAGCCGGATTGTTCCCGCCGCCGTGGCCGGTGTTCTGCTATGGACCGGCGGCAGCATGCAGGCTCCCGCCTATGCGGATGCGCTGAAATCCCGACTACAGGCAGTCGAAGACGACCTTTCCAGGAACCGGGAGAAACGCGACCAGCTGGGCCGCGCGGCCAAGAAAGCGGCCAATGAGCTGAAAGAGATCCAGAAACGCGGCATCGCTCTGGCCCGTTCTCTTTACAGGTATTCGGCCCGGGCGGACAAACTGCAGGATCGTCTCAGGCAGCTCCAGGACCTGGAGCAGGAAAAATCCGACGCGATGGCCCGGCGCGAGATACAGCTGTCGGCAACCCTCGCGGCGCTGCAGCGAATGGCGCGGATGCCCGCGGCGACACTGATCGCGATTCCCCGGTCGCCCGACAATACGATCCGGAGCGCCATCCTGCTGCGCGCCGCCGTGCCGAAGCTTCAGGACGAAGCAGCCAGCCTGGAGGAGGAGCTACGCACGCTGGCGGCGCTGCGGACGGAAATCGCCGAGGACAAAAAATCGCTGGCCGAAACGTTGACCGGCCTGGAAAAGGAACGGATGTCGCTCGGCAGCCTGACCGCGAAGAAAATGCAACTTCTGGAACAGACCCGGACCGCGGAACAGCGCGCCGCCCGGCGGACCGCCCGCCTGTCGGCCCGCGCGGGCAACAAGCGGGAATTATTGCGGGAACTGTCGAAACGGCAGCGGACGCCGGCGCTGCGCGGCGAGGATTTCGAACCGCCCCCGGACGCGCAAACACCGAAAACCGACGCGCCCGCAACGGCATCGCCGAAGAAGCAAACCGCATCGCTGACGCCGTTCACATTGCCGGGAGGCCCGGTTCCCGCGCCAGGGCGTATCGTCACCGGATTCGGCGCCAAAATGCCAAACGGCACGTTGAGCAAGGGCATTTTCATCGAAACCCGGCCGTCTTCGCCCGTCGTCGCCCCCACAAAAGGCCGTGTGGTGTTTGCGGGAGAGTTTCGCGGTTATGGAAATCTTGTCATTTTGGAACTACCTAACAAAGGACATGCGCTAATATCGGGCATGGCGAGGATAAGCGCCGAGATAGGCGATGACGTTTTGGCGGGGGAACCGCTCGGAGAAATGGCCCCTTCTTCGCGCAGCTCGTCAAAGCTGTATTTCGAACTGAGACGGCAGGGCCGACCAATCAACCCGTTGCCGCCGAAAGCGGCACACAGGAACAAGGTACGCGGATAATGATGAACAGACTTATCGGAACAGGCGTTGTCGCCGGCATGATGGCATTTGCGGTGCCCGCAATGGCGCAGAACAACAATTCCGAAACCTACAGGCAGCTGAACCTGTTCGGTGACATCTTCGAACGCGTCCGCGCCGATTATGTCGAGGAAGTATCCGACGAAACCCTGATCGAAGCGGCCGTCAACGGAATGCTGACATCGCTGGATCCGCATTCCAGCTATCTCAGCCCGAAAAATTTCCGCGACATGCAGACCCAGACCCGGGGCGAATTCGGCGGCCTCGGCATCGAGGTGACGATGGAGAACGGCTACGTCAAGGTCGTGTCTCCCATTGACGATACGCCGGCCTTCCGCGCCGGTCTGAAATCGGGCGACCTGATTACCCATCTGGACGAAGAGCCGGTTCAGGGGCTGACCCTGTCCGAAGCCGTCGAGAAAATGCGTGGCAAGGTCGGCAGCGATCTGAAGCTGACGATCCGGCGCGAAGGACGCGAGCCGTTCGAAGTGACCGTGACCCGCGACATCATCAAGATACGCTCGGTCCGCTCGCGGATGGAAGGCGACGATATCGCCTATGTCCGCATCACGTCGTTCAGCGAACAGACGACGACCGGCATGGAACGGGCAATCAAGCGGTTGAAGGAAGAAGCGGACGGCAAGCTGAAGGGCGTCGTTCTTGATCTGCGGAACAATCCGGGCGGATTGCTGGACCAGTCGGTCAAGATTTCCGATGCCTTTCTGAACCAGGGCGAAATCGTCTCGACCCGGTCGCGGCGGGCCGATGAAGGCCAGCGTTTCAACGCCAAGCCCGGCGATGTCACCGACGGGCTGCCGATCGTGATCCTGGTCAATGGCGGTTCAGCGTCCGCGTCGGAAATTGTCGCCGGCGCGTTGCAGGACCATCGCCGCGCCATCGTTCTCGGCACCCGGACATTCGGCAAGGGATCGGTCCAGACCATTATCCCGCTGTCGGGCCACGGCGCGATCCGACTGACCACCGCGCGGTACTACACGCCGTCGGGCCGATCGATCCAGGCGAAGGGCATCGATCCCGATATCGTCGTGGAACAGGCCAAGGTGGAGAAAATCACGCAGCCCCAGCGGCGGCGCGAAGAAAACCTGCGTGGCCGGCTCGACAATCCGGGCGGGGGGAACGACGGTGATGCGGAAGAAACAAGCGAAGACAAAACCGAAATCGGGCCCGAGGATTATCAGCTTTCCCGCGCGCTCGACCTGCTGCGCGGATTGGCGCTGTACGGCAGCCGCGCCAGCAACTAAGCCGCTGCGCGCGGCCGGTGCAACGGATAACGGATACGGATAGATCGACCCGGGAGCAGGAATGAAAAGCGGCGCAAGACTGCCCTTGTTTCTGCTGCTCGGTTTCGTCGTCGCGCTCGCGGGCGTATTTATCTGGATCACGCTGTCCGAGCCGGACGTATCGCCGCCGCAAGCGGCGGCACCGGCGGAAGAAAAAACGGCGCCAAAGAAAACAGAGAAAAAGAAGGCGGCAGGGCAGGAAAATCCTCCGGCCCCGTCGCAATCCGCTGAAAGCGCCTCCACCGAGAAACCGCCCGAGCCCGCGCCGCCGCCCAAGGATGCGCCAACCGGCAATCAGCCCACCGCCGCAGCGCCGGCACCGACACCTGAAAAAGATCCGGCAAAGAGCGTCGAAGGAAGCCCCGCGCCGCCGGAGAACACCGCCGTTGCGGCGGCGCCGTCCGAAAAACCGGGAGCCAAACCAGCGCCGCAACCACTGGAAAGACGTCAGGCGCGACCGGATCTGCCGGTAATGCCAAAGGCGCTGCCTCGTATCGTTCCGGATGACCCGCTTCCTCCGGCGCCCGATCCGGCGCTGGAGCAGCCCACGGCCATCGGACCGCTTCCCAAGGTCGGCGATGACGGGCGGCGCCCGGCAGAGGTTTACGCAAAACCATTCAACCGGTCCGACGGGCGCCCGCGCATCGGAATCGTCGTAACCGGCCTCGGTCTGTCCGACGCCGCTACGGAATCGGCCATACAGGGGCTGGCGGGCGGCGTTACGCTCGCCTTCGCGCCCTACTCGTCAAAGCTCAACGAATGGATCCGGCTGGCGCGGGCCGGAGGCCACGAAGTACTGATCAACATTCCGATGGAGCCGGTCAATTATCCCGCCTACGATCCCGGACCGCAGACACTGCTGACGTCTCTGAACGCCAACGGCAATCTCGACCGGCTGTTCTGGGCGCTGAGCCGGGGGACGGGCTATGTCGGCGTGGTGGATTTTCTCGGATCCCGGTTTACGGCGTCGCGCGAACATATGGAACCCGTGCTGAACGCCCTGAACCAGCGGGGCCTGATGTATCTGGACAGCGGCAGCACGACGCGCAGCATCGCTCCTGCCGTGGCCCGCGAACTCCAGATGACCTATGCGATAGCAACCCTGACGCTGGACGAACGCGCTTCGCGCAAGGATATCGACCGCAAGTTCGGCGAGCTTGAAAGGCGCGCGCGCCGCCAGAAGCAGGCGATCGGGATCGCGTCACCCTATCCGGTCAGCCTGGAAAGAATCGCAAACTGGACGCGCCAGTTTCGGGCCCGGGGTTTTGTCCTCGCCCCCGTCTCGGCGCTCACCCGGAACGATGCAGCGGCCGACGCAACGGCGGCGAAACCATGAACGATCCCGGTTCCCCGCCCGACCGTTACCGACCCTGCGTCGGTATTATTCTGCTGAACAATCGCGACAGGATTTTCGTCGGCGAGCGGCTGAACGCGCCGGACGCCTGGCAGATGCCGCAGGGCGGGATCGACCCGGGTGAAAGCCCGGTCGATGCGGCTGTCCGCGAGCTGCGCGAAGAAACCGGCATCAAAAGTGCCGAGCTGATCGGCATGGACGACACCTGGCGCACCTATACCCTGCCCCGCCGCATCAGCAAACAGGCATGGGGCGGAAAATATCTTGGTCAGGCCCAAATATGGGCGGCGTTCCGGTTTGCCGGAGACGACGCGGAAATCGATATCGCGACGGATGTACCCGAATTCGCCCGGTGGAAATGGACCGACCCTGAAACCCTGATTCGCGAAATCGTGGAATTCAAGCGGGAAATCTACCGGCAGGTGATAACAGCCTATCCGAACTGGAAAGTCTGATTAAACGCACAGGCGGAACACAACCCGGATCTTGATCCTCTTATTCGGAATCGCACCCGGCCGGGACGATAACGTTCTATCGAGACGTGATTCCGTGATCGGCCACCGGCGATGCCGACCAACTGGTCGAAAGCCGGTTCGACCACACAGCGAAACGCGGACACAAACGACCGCGATACCAGATGAAAGAGCGCACAGCGCGGGTAGCCAACCACCCGAGGGGCCCTGACGGGTCCAGTCCCAACGCACCGAAAATCATCTCGACCCCGCGCCGGATATGAACGGGCTGGTAGTATTTCAGCGCCCCGTGGGCATAGGCCACCGAATTGGCGCGACGGTCGAAACGCTCGCCAGGGCGGTTTGCCGCCCAATAAGCGCAAGCAAGCTCGTCATCCTCGGTCTCCGCAGTTCGCTAGAACGCGATACGAAACCGTTCGAGAAATCCGATATTTTCGTTTTTCAGATAGCGGCACATATAGGCATGGAACATGCAGTAATGGGCGAACTCGTCTTCTGCGATCCGCCGGCAGATATCCTTAAGCACCGGTTCATCGGTCGCATCCGCCAGCGCGCTGTAGAACGAATTCGTTCCGGTTTCCACCATGCATCGCGCCACCAGTTCCCCCGACCGGGACCCCCGTACCGACTCGGTCGCGGCCAGAGGAATGTTGTAATTGGTGACGAAACGCTTGAACGCGCGGTCGAAATCGAAATCGGAATCTGCCAGCTCTGCCCAGCGTCCGAGCGCCGCGCCATGCCGGACTTCCTCGACAGTCCACTGGTCTATCGCTTTTTGCGCGCGCTCGTCACCGCGGAAGACGTTGTTCAGATACTGTCGGTAATCGTTCGCGTTGTATTCGACCATACTCGCCGCTTTGACGATCGGTATGATCTCAGGATCCACTTTCGATGCATCGAAGCGGTCCCACGGGACATCATCCAATGTCCAGGTGTCCATTTCGCCACCCGTTAAAGTTTATCGAGGGTACTCCACAGATTATCCTAGGACACAAGGTTCCCGGCGTAAAATTCAAGAAATGCCGGAAAACTTCTGCAAATCAATAGACTAGAGGCCCTCCGTAGCGGCGTTCAGTTCAGGTGGATGCGTTCGCCATGCGATGTGATATCCAGTCCCTCGATTTCGTCCTCTTCGTGAACGCGCAGCCCGATGGTTTTCTGAATGAATTTGACGATGATCCAGCTGACCACCAGCGACCAGGCGGCGACGACAATGAGACCGAGAACCTGGGCGCCAAGCTGCCTGGTCATGGTCATCCCTTCGCCGAGGCCGAGCCCCCCCAGGGCTTCCGCGCCGAAGAACGAAGTCAGCAGAATGCCCAGCGCGCCGCCGACGCCATGCACGGCGAAGACGTCGAGCGAATCGTCGATATTGATCTTCTGCTTGATAAAGCCGACACACCAATAGCATACGAAAGCCGCCACGAATCCGAACACCAGCGCGCCGACGGGGCCGACGAAACCGGCGCCAGGCGTGATCGTCGCCAAACCGGCGACCATACCGGTCACGATGCCCACAAGGCTGGGCCTGCCATGCTTTACCCATTCGATGCACATCCAGGTGATCGAAGCGGACGCCGCCGAAATATGCGTGACCACCATCGCCATCCCCGCAGCCCCGTCCGCCGCCAGCGCCGAACCGGCGTTGAATCCGAACCAGCCAACCCACAGCATGGCCGCACCGATCATGGTAAGTCCGGGATGATGCGGCGGCGTGATTTCTTTTGGAAATCCGCGGCGGCCGCCAAGCATTTTGGCAATAACCAGCGCCGAGACACCAGCGGTGACGTGAACCACCAGACCGCCGGCGAAATCCTTCACTCCACGGTCGGCAAGCCATCCACCGCCCCAGATCCAGTGACAGACAGGGGCGTAGACCAGCACGATCCAGATTGCGCTGAACCACAGAACCGCACTGAACTTGATGCGTTCCACATAAGCGCCGACGATTAGCGCCGGCGTGATGATCGCGAAGGTCATCTGGAACATGAAAAATACCGATTCCGGTATCGTGCCCGAGAGCGTGCCGGTGCCGACGCCGGCTAGAAACGCCTTGTTGAAGCCGCCGATCCAGGCGTTCGCCGTCCCACCGTCGCCGAAGGCGAGGCTATAGACGACAATCAGCCACATCACGGACATCAAGCTCGCCACTGCGAAACACTGCATCAGGACCGACAGCAGGTTCCGCGCGCGGACCAGACCGCCGTAAAACAGCGCCAGCCCGGGAAGAGTCATGAAGAGAACCAGCGCCGTCGCGGTCAGGATCCATGCAGAATCGCCGCCGCTTAAAGTGGCATCCTGCGCCATTGCGGCTTCGGGCGAAACGAATATGGCAATCAACGCCACCGCCGCCCCCAGGACGGTCGAATAAACGGTTCTGGACATGTAAACCTCCGCAGTATCCCGACGGGCTCTTTGCAGCCTCGGATTATTCGTTTGCCTGAACGCCTCTGCCTCGGATGCGCGCCACTCATCGGATACCGCACGGGCGGTGAAAAAATTCAGGCGGGATTTTTTGCCATCTTGTCGGCAAAACTGCCGAAATCAGGGCGTTTTGTCTACCCTGCGACAGCGTGAAAAGGGGGATTGCGTGCCGGTGAAGATCCCGACGCGACTTAAATGCTACGAGCGGGCGTGGCCGGCTGCCAGCATGGCTTCGGCCACCGCCAGTTCGGTTTCAGCGGCAGTGCGCGCAGTGTCGTTGTCGGCTTCCGAAATCGCCTTATTCGCGGCTTTGATCCGTTCCTCGACGGCGGATGCGTCGATATCCTCGACCGGCACGGCTTCTTCCGCCAGGACGGTACAGCGTTCGCCGGTCACCTCGGCGAAGCCGCCGGCGACAAAGATACGTTTTTCGACCTTGTCACCGTTATAGGTGTCGATAACACCGGGCCGCAGCGACGATATCAGCGGTGCGTGACCGACGAGTACGCCGAAATCGCCCTCGGCGCCGGGAACGACGACCATTTCAACATCGTCGGACAGCAACAGCTTTTCCGGCGAGACGAGTTCGAAAGAGAATGCTTCGGCCATATCGGTGTTCCGCGGTTCGGGTCAGCCAGCCTGCAATCAGGCCGCTGCCGCCATGTCCTTCGCTTTTTCGACAGCGTCTTCGATCTTGCCGACCATGTAGAACGCGGCTTCGGGCAGATCGTCGTATTCGCCTTCGACCAGGCCCTTGAAGCCTTTGATCGTGTCTTCCAGGTCGACGAACACACCGGACATGCCGGTGAAGATTTCGGCGACGTGGAACGGCTGCGACAGGAACCGCTGGATCTTGCGCGCGCGCGCGACGATCAACTTGTCTTCCTCCGACAGTTCGTCCATGCCGAGGATGGCAATGATGTCCTGCAGGCCCTTATAGGTCTGAAGAACACGCTGGACCTCACGCGCGACCGCATAGTGTTCGTCGCCGACCGTGCGGGGATCGAGAATGCGCGACGTTGAATCGAGCGGATCGACCGCCGGGTAGATGCCGAGCTCGGCGATCTGGCGCGACAACACCGTGGTCGCATCCAGATGCGCGAACGACGTTGCCGGCGCCGGGTCGGTCAGATCGTCCGCCGGGACGTAAATGGCCTGGACCGAAGTGATCGAGCCCTTGTTGGTGGTGGTGATGCGTTCCTGCAGATTGCCCATGTCGGTCGCCAGGGTCGGCTGATAGCCCACCGCCGACGGGATGCGACCGAGCAGCGCGGACACTTCCGAGCCGGCCTGCGTGAAGCGGAAAATGTTATCGACGAAGAGCAGCACATCCTGGCCTTCTTCGTCCCGGAAATATTCGGCGAGCGTCAGACCGCTGAGACCGACGCGTGCACGCGCACCCGGCGGTTCGTTCATCTGGCCATAGACCAGCGCCGCTTTGGATTCGCCATCCAGCTGGATAACGCCGGATTCCATCATTTCGTGATACAGATCGTTGCCTTCGCGGGTCCGTTCGCCCACGCCGGCGAACACGGAATAGCCGCCATGCGCCTTCGCGACGTTGTTGATCAGTTCCATGATCAGCACCGTCTTGCCGACGCCGGCGCCGCCGAACAGTCCGATCTTGCCGCCGCGCGAATAAGGCGCCAGCAGGTCGACGACCTTGATGCCCGTCACCAGAACGTCGGTTTCAGTCGACTGTTCCGTGAATTCAGGCGCGTCGCGGTGAATCGGCAAACGCTTGGACGTGTTCACCGGCCCGCGTTCGTCGATCGGCTCGCCGATGACGTTCAGGATACGCCCCAGCGTTTCAGGACCCACCGGCATGGTGATCGGGCTGCCGGTATCGGTAACCTTCTGCCCCCGGACCAGACCTTCGGTGGTGTCCATCGCGATGGTGCGCACGGTGCTCTCGCCGAGATGCTGTGCGACTTCGAGCACCAGCCGGTTGCCGTCGTTATCGCACTCCAGCGCGTTCATGATCTCCGGCAGTTCGCCTTCGAAATGTACGTCAACAACAGCGCCCAGAACCTGGGATACGCTGCCGATGCTGTTCGCCGTGGTGTTTGCCGTGTCGGCCATGTTCATACCTCGTCCATCGTATTTGCGGGTCGCTAAACTGCTTCAGCGCCCGAGATGATTTCGATCAGTTCCTTGGTAATGACGGCCTGACGCGAGCGATTGTAGCTCATCGTCAGGCTATCGATCATTTCGCCGGCGTTGCGGGTCGCGTTATCCATCGCACCCATCCGCGCGCCATGTTCGCTCGCGTTGTTTTCCAGCAGCGAACGAAACACCTGCACGCTCATATTGCGCGGCAGCAATATATCGAGAATTTCGGCTTCGTCCGGTTCGTAATCGTAGACGACGGCCGGACCGTCGCTATCGGACGCAGAACCTTCGGCGGTGTCGACCGCAAACGGTATCAGCTGCTGGCGGGTGACGACTTGCGAAATCGCCGATTTAAACGTGTTGTAGATCAGCGTACAGACGTCAAATTCGCCGTTCTCGAACATTTCGAGCACCCGGGTTGCGATGCCCTGAGCATCGTCGAAACCGAGCCGCTGGCGGCCGACATCCTCGATCAGGTCGACGATCAGCGATGCGTAATCGCGGCGCAGCTGGGCCCAGCCCTTTCTGCCGACGCAGAGAATTTTCACGTCCTTGCCGTCGGCCTGCAGCTCGGAAATCATCCTGCGCGCTTCGCGCACGATCGATGAATTGAACGCGCCGCAAAGACCGCGGTCGGAGGTCATGACGACCAGCAGATGCGTGTCCTGCTTGCCGGTGCCGGCGAGCAGGGGCGACGCCCCTTCGGTGGACGCCATCGACCCCGCGAGCGAGCCGAGCATCCGTTCCATGCGCTCGGCATAGGGCCGGGCCGCTTCCGCCTGTTCCTGCGCGCGGCGCAGCTTGGCGGCGGCCACCATCTTCATGGCCGACGTGATCTTCTGCGTCGACTTGACGCTGTCGATCCGCATGCGGAGGTCTTTAAGGCTGGGCATGTCCCGTTACCGGTTCCTGTTTCCGTGGTCGCCGATCAGGACGGCGTAAAGTTTTTGGCGTAGGTGTCGAGCACGCCTTTGAGCTTCGCCTCGGTATCGTCGGACACGGCCTGTTCGTCGCGGATCGTGCTCAGGATATCGGCATGGCTCGATTTCATATCCGAAATAAAGCCCTGCTCGAAGCGCGTGACGTCGCTCGCCGGAATATCATCCAGATAACCGTTCACGCCTGCGAAGATCGACACGACCTGTTCTTCCACCGGCAGCGGCGAATATTGCGGCTGTTTCAGCAGTTCGGTCAGGCGTTCGCCGCGCGCCAGAAGCTTCTGGGTCGCCGCGTCGAGATCCGACGCGAACTGTGCGAAGGCCGCCATTTCGCGGTACTGCGCCAGTTCCAGCTTGATCGAGCCGGCGACCTGTTTCATGGCCTTGATCTGCGCCGCCGATCCGACGCGGCTGACCGACAGACCGACATTCACCGCCGGACGGATACCGGAATAGAACAGCTCGGTTTCGAGGAAAATCTGACCGTCGGTAATCGAAATCACGTTGGTCGGAATATAGGCCGACACATCGCCCGCCTGGGTTTCGATGACGGGAAGCGCGGTCAGCGATCCACCGCCGTTTTCGTCGCTCATCTTCGCTGCGCGTTCGAGCAACCGCGAATGGAGATAGAAAACGTCGCCGGGATAGGCTTCGCGTCCCGGCGGACGGCGCAGCAGCAGCGACATCTGGCGATAGGCAACCGCCTGTTTCGACAGATCGTCGTAGATGATCAGCGCATGCATGCCGTTGTCGCGGAAATATTCGCCCATCGTGCAGCCACCGTAAGGTGCCAGGAACTGCAGCGGAGCCGGCTCGGACGCCGTCGCGGCAACCACGATGGTATATTCCATCGCGCCGGCTTCCTCGAGCTGCTTGACGATCTGCGCAACCGTGGAACGCTTCTGGCCGACCGCGACATAGATGCAGAACAGCTGCTTGTCGGTATCGCCGTCGTCGAAGGCTTTTTTCTGGTTGATGATGGTATCGACCGCGATCGCCGTCTTGCCGGTCTGGCGGTCGCCGATGATCAGTTCGCGCTGGCCGCGGCCGACGGGAATGAGGCTGTCGATGGCTTTCAGGCCGGTCTGCATCGGTTCGGAAACGGACTGGCGCGGAATAATGCCCGGCGCCTTGACGTCGACCCGGCGCCGTTCGGCGGCCTCGATCGGTCCCTTGCCGTCGATCGGCTCGCCCAGCGCGTCAACCACGCGGCCCAGCAGCCCCTTGCCGACGGGCACGTCAACGATGGTGCCGGTCCTTTTGACCGTGTCGCCTTCCTTGATGTTGGCGTCGGAGCCGAAAATAACGACGCCGACATTGTCGGTTTCGAGGTTCAGCGCCATGCCCTTGATGCCGCCGGGGAATTCGACCATTTCGCCCGCCTGGACGCTGTCGAGACCGTAGACACGGGCGATGCCGTCACCGACCGAGAGAACTTCACCGACTTCGGCGACTTCCGCCTCGGTCCCGAAATTCGCGATCTGGTCTTTGAGAATGGAGGAGATTTCTGCGGCGCGGATATCCATCACGCTGCCCCTTTCAATGATAGTTCAAGCCGTTGAAGTTTGGTTTTAAGCGACGAATCGACCATGCGGGAGCCGACCTTGACGATCATGCCGCCGAGGAGCGACGCATCGACGCTGGCGTCCAGCGTGACTTTCGATCCCATGGCCGTCCGGAGTTCCTGTTCCAGCGCGGCACGCTGCGCATCCGTAAGCGGTTGCGCGCTGGCGACTTCGGCCGTCATTTCGCCGCGGCGGGATGCCAGCAGATCGCGAAAAGCGACACACATGCCGTCGAGCGCGAACAGGCGGCGATTTTTGGCGACGACACCGACGAAATTGCGGGTCAGTTCGGAAACGCCCGCCTTCTCCAGAACGGCGGCGATCGCCGCGCCCTGTTCGTCCCGGCCGATGACGGGACTGGCGACGAGACGGCGCAAATCCGCCGATTCCGCGAGCATGGCCCGAATCGACGCGGCATCCGCCGCGATATCATCGAGATTTTTCCGTTCCTCGGCGAGCTCGAAGAGCGCTGCCGCGTAGCGGCCGGCGACGCCGGAAACGACTGACGATGTTGAGGGCACGCGATCGACCTCTGAAGCGTCCTGTTGAAAAACGTTAAATCTTTGATTTCATTCACAAATCAGAGGAGTTAGTGACTCCGACCCGTGACTGCCCCGAGAGGCAGCGTTAGGTAACACAGGCGATAGTGCCTTGCAACCCGGCGAGAACAGGAAATACGCGTCAAACGGTCGCTGTATAATATCGCCGTTCTCAGCAGGACGGCCCTTTCGGCCATTCGGAGATATCCGGCTTCGGCAACCCATCGAAGACCGAGACGATGCCGGCCCCGTATTGCTGGCGCAAGGCCGTGAAATAGGGATCGTCTTCTTCGATCACTACATGCCGCTCAACGCGCTGTTTGCCGGCCTGAATGGTAATCAGGTCGATCGGCGGTCCGACTGACAGATTGCTTCGCATCGTGGAATCGAACGATACCAGCGCCGCCTTGACCGCGCGGTCGATAGACATGTCGAAGGAGACCGTACGGTCGAGAATCGGTTTGCCGTACTTATTTTCGCCGATCTGCAAAAACGGCGTCTCGTTCGTCGCCTCGATAAAATTGCCGGCCGCATAGATCAGGAACAACCGCGGCGACCGACCGTCGATCTGTCCGCCGAGGATGAATGTGGAGCCGGGATCGCCGCCCTCTTCGCGGACGCCTTCTCCGTGTTCCCTGATAACCTGACGCAGGGTGTTACCGACGATCTGGGCGACCGCGAACATGCTGTCGGCCGCCATGATACCGTTTTCACCGTGAGGATCGCCGAGCCGTTCGCTCAGCATGCTGACAACCGCCTGGCTGGTGGCAAGATTGCCTGCCGTCGCCAACGCGATCACGCGTTCGCCCGGTTTCTCGAAAACGTTCAGCTTGCGGAAAGTGGAAATGTAATCGACGCCCGCATTGGTCCGGGAATCCGCAGCCATCACGAGGCCGTCGTTGAGCAGAATGCCGAGGCAGTAGGTCATGAAGTACGAGAATCCGCAATCGATGCGCACAGAGATCGCGCCGAACTCATTTAAGCCAATGCGGCGAGAATGCAAAGCCTGAGGGCAAGGTTGCCAATTCGGCGACGACGGGATTTGCAGGCGGGAAGCAGGCCTTACTGCTGCGCCGCGCTCACCGTGACGGCGACATCCATCCTTTCGCCGCCATCGCCCCCCGAACGAACGCCACAGATGGGAGATGCGGTCTCGTAGTCGAGGCCCACGGCTATGCTGACATGGTTATCGGTCGCGGATTTGCGATTGGAGGTATCGAAGCTGACCCAGCCCAGATCGTCGACCCAGGCCGCCGCCCAGGCATGCCCGGCGACAAACGCGTCGGGATGTTCGCCGTCATATAGGTATCCGGACACGTATCTGGTCGGAATCCCCAGACTGCGGGCGCAACCGATAAAGATATGCGCATGATCCTGACAAACGCCCGATTTTCCGTCGAATGCCTCGGCAGCCGTCGCCAGCGCGTCTGTCGTGCCGGTTTCGTA
>Ga0181591_10001390_pt1 | contig 20553 bp, 20 predicted proteins | sample 071ome_33_FD_133757 | JGI IMG/M metagenome (GOLD analysis project Ga0181591, IMG submission 133757) | Coastal salt marsh microbial communities from the Groves Creek Marsh, Skidaway Island, Georgia - 071412AT metaG (megahit assembly) | ecosystem: Environmental > Aquatic > Marine > Intertidal...
ATCGTGTGAAGCGTCTCGCCGCCGTTCTGCAGTCGAATGGTATCGGAAAGGGCGACCGTTTCGGGATCATCTGCCGCAATACCTGGCGACATTGCGAATTGCTGCATGCCGGTTACTGGAACGGATCGGTGCCGGTGCCCGTCAATTACAGGTTGGCGCCGCCGGAGATCAGCTACATTCTCGAAGATGCCGGCACGTCGCAGCTTTTTATCGAGGACGCGTTTCTGGATCTGCTCGACGGTGGCGGGCTCAATCCGTGGCGGGAAAATGCGATTTGCATCCTCGGTGACGGACGCTCAACAAAGCTGCGGTCTTCAGACGACCTGATCGCCGCGGCGTCACCCACCGACGGCAACGACAGCGACGAGGAAGACGACGCAATCCTTCTCTATACCGGCGGTACGACCGGCCGGTCCAAGGGCGTTCGCCTGACGCACCGAAACGTTTTTTCGAACGGTCAGCAATGCACGGCGCCGATGAATATCACCGCTGACGATGTGTATCTTCATGTGGCGCCGATGTTTCATTCCGCCGATCTTCTGGGCACCGGTTACACCCAGGCGGGCGCGGCACATGCCTATCTGCCCGTATTCAGGCCTGCAAATCTTCTGACTGCCTTTCAGGATTACGGCGTGACCTGCGCCATGATGGCGCCGACCATGATTATCCTCACTCTGCAGGAACCCGATTTCGGGAAGTACGACCTGTCGTCGCTGGACCGCGTGTATTACGGCTCTTCCCCCATGGCCGTGGAATGGATCCGCCGCACGATGGAAGCGTTTCCGGCAGCCAATATTCAACAGGGATACGGACTTACCGAAACGTCGCCGATCCTGACCACGCTGGACGAAGATGTTCATGTGCGGGCTATGGAAACCGGCGAGTACGACATCCTGAAGGCCGCCGGGCGGCCCCTGGTCGGGATCGATATGCGCATCGTCGATGCAGACGGCAACGAGGTCCCGACAGGTCAGGACGGCGAGGTCGTGGTGCGGGGGCCGAACGTCACGGTCGGCTACCTAAACCGGCCGGAGGAGAATGAACGGGCGTTCCGGGACGGCTGGTTCCACACCGGCGACGTCGGGAAGATGGACGAAAACGGCTTCATGTACCTGCTGGACCGCAAGAAGGACATGATCATCACCGGCGGCGAGAACGTGTATTCGTCGGAGGTGGAAGCGGCGCTGTATCAACACGAAGACGTCCACGAATGCGCGGTGGTGGGCGTGCCCGACGACAAGTACGGCGAGGCGCTGTTTGCCGCCATCGTGCCGCGGCCCGGGTCCCAACTGACCAAGGACGGGATCATCGAACATTGCCGGGGACGTATCGGCGGTTACAAGATTCCACGCCAGATGGCATTCGTCGATGAGCTGCCTAAAAGTGCTATGGGCAAGATACTGAAAACCGAAATTCGAAAAACCTACGGAGAAGACATTTCATGAAGGACAGCCTGAAAGCCGGGATCGAGGGGCAACGTGCATTCGAAATAGACGAGGAACGCACCATAGCTTTCATGGGAGATGATCTGCGTGTCTATGGTGCGCCCTACATGGTGCGCGATATCGAGGAAACGGCGCGGCTGGTGGTGCAGGAGCACCTCGACGAAGGCGAAGAGACGGTCGGTGCACACGTGTCCGTCGATCACCTCGGTGCGTCGCTGATCGAAATGACGGCCACAGTCTCCGTGAAGATTACCGATGTCGATGGGCAGCGGGTGACGCTGGAGGCAGAGGTGCACGACGGGATCGATCTGGTCGGAAAAGCGAAGCATGTCCGGTTCGTCATCGACCGGGACCGTCAGGCGGCGCGTCTTGAAAAGAAACGCGCGCTGATCGTTTAGCCGTAGAACAGCCTCGGCAGAAGGAGGGAAATCGTCGGGATTGTGGAGAGGCCCGACAACCGGATGTTATCGGCGCAACAGAACGGGGTGACGCCCTTGAAGCCGCTGCCTGCGCTTGAGGGTCCCGCAATCCAGAAAGCGCAACTGAAACGGCGCCTGGATGTGTCAGGAGGCGTGGTCGGAGAGCGACAATCTCGAGCGGCGGCGTTGGCGATGATGGCACCGCTAAGATCAACCCGCCTAAACTGCAGCGACTTCTTGGGGCGATTGACACAGCTCTTCGCGCTTTCGTGGTGATGCATCTCGAAGTGCCTTTCGGTATAAAGAACCCGATTGGCCGTCACGGCCTCATAACGCAACTGGAGGCGTTCGATGATTGATTTTTTCTTTCCCACTGAAGGCATGGGGTCCCAGACTTTGCGGCTGGTTGCGGAAGCAAGCCAGGGCGGCGGCGATGTGTTCGAGATCGCCCGTGTCTGCCGGGAAATTGAACCCGGCAATCTGGAAAACTGGGAAAGCGAATGGGTTAAAAAGGCCAAAGACACTGAAGCACGCGCGAAAAAAAGCCTTACTGACGGGCACGAACGGTCTGCAATGCAGTATTTCTTTGCCGCCAATCAGTACTGGCGCATGGCTGACGTTTTCCTGCGCATCGACCGAAACGAAGACAAGGCAGCGTATTTCGCCAAATCGCAGGAGAATTTCCGGGCGGCCGCTGCCTTGCACGATCCGCCCATCGAAGTGATCGAGGTTCAGTGTGGCGAAGAGACGTATGACGGATATTTCTGTCATCCTCGGAATCCTATGCCGGGGAAATGGCCGGCACTGTTTTTCATTGGAGGCGCGGACGCCTTCGCCGAGGAAATATATTTCAGCGGCAAGGAAATGACCGAGCGCGGATATGCGATGCTCCTGGTCGACACCCCGGGTCGCGGGTCGTCGATGTATTTGAAAAACATTCCGACCCGTGCAGATTACGAAGTCCCGGGAAAAGCCTGTTTTGATTACCTGTTCAGTCGGCCGGAGATCGATCACGACCGCGTCGGGCTGATGGGTATTTCGATGGCGGGATACTATGCGCCGCGCGTCGCCGCCTTTGAGGACAGGATCAAATGTCTGGTGTCGTGGGCGGGGTGCTATTCGATCCTTGACGATCTGTACGATTTCTACGATCACCTGCAGCCGGTGGTACAGAGACTGCTCGGCGGCGTCAGCCACAAAGAGGCCCGTGAACAGCTGAAGTCGTTCACGATGGAGGGCATCGCCGGCAATATCAAGGTTCCGACACTGATGACCCACGGGACGGGGGACAAGCTGATGGATGTTGAGGGGGCAAAACGCCTGTTTGACGAAATCGGCGCCGAGGACAAGACGCTGGTGTTATACGACGATCCCAAAGTGGGGGGCACCGTGCATTGTTCGCACGATTGTTGGGTGCATCAGAGTCCGTTGATTTTCGATTGGATCGAAGAGCACCTTTGACCCAGAAGGCAATAATCCGTTGACAAGGCGGGGCGAGTTAAAACCCGCCTCTTCTCATTCAAATAGTTAGATCGATTCATTTTACAAATGTGGCGTTTGGCCGCGCATTCCCAGCGGACGCCACGTAGACACGGAAAATACTGCGAGCACGGTGGCGCTAAACAGTTCGTCGCACAGAGAGGTTTCGTGGTAGGTTAGTTTGAGGTGGGAATGATCTGCAACTGAATATCGGCCCCCCGCGACATCAAGTGCAGTTTGAAACGACGGTCTGGATAAAAATCCGGGCAGGTCTTTCAGTCTCCCATCAAGCGCGAGTGGGTGCGGAAAGAATACCCTTTCGGCGTGCCGCAGCTATTACCAAAATCGCGTAAACACTCTGACCCGCCAGAAACGGCAGGAAGATAAGAATGCGTTGGTCGGGTCCGTACCCGACAAGCAATAGAGCGCCAACGCCCTGAAATGCCGTCATGCTAAAATGCAAGACACTAACCCGAACATGGCTCCAGCCGATCCTGTTCAGGAGCTGGTACAGATGCGTCCGATGCGCCTGCATGATGTCTTCTCCCCGAAGTGCACGTCGGCATAACGTAAATGTCGTGTCGAAAATGAAATTGAAGAACAAGAGCGGGACAACCAAAAATGACGTCCGCGACGCATCGATTTCCGCAGCAATGACTGCAAATGCGGCGAAGGTAAAACCGATGAACTGGCTGCCTACATCACCCATGAACAGGCGCGCCCTTGGGAAATTGAAGATCAGGAAGCCTGCGATGCTCGACGCCATAACGTAGCAAAGAATGTAGACGAAAAACGACCCTTCGATGTAAGTCACAGCGCATAGAAATGCCGCTACGGTGACGCCGACTCCGCCAGCCAGTCCGTTTAAACCATCCATAAAATTAAAAATATTCGTCATCGCAACGATCCAGATCACCGTCAGCGGATATCCCAACCAACCCAGATCGAATGCACCGATGATCGGCAGAGAAATACGACTGAACACAATCTCGAATGCGAGTAGCACCCCGGCCGCCGCGATCTGCGCCGCCAGCTTGATTTTGAAAGTTTTCAGTTTTTTGAGATCGTCCGTAAAGCCGATTAGGGCGATGCTCGAAGCCGCGACTGCGTAACCCGCCAAATGTAATGAGGAAACGCGCGCTTGATCGCTGATAATCCAGACTGTGACGAAACCGCAAATGAACGCCGCGAAGATCGCGACACCTCCAGTCGATGGCGTCGGTCTGTCGTGGCTGGACCGGTGATTTGGCTCGTCCAGGATTTCCAGGCGCAGAACCAAATAGGTCGCGACGACTGACAGCATAAACAGAGCTATCGCAAACAAAATGTGTGAGGCGAGTACCGTAATCAACATATATCGATATCATAGTCGATCCGAGGGGCGAATCGCGCAAAACCGGCAGAACAAGGGCCACGCGCGTTGTGAACTTTTCGCTAACCATTAATTTCCCCGGAAAATCTGCAATTACAAAATTCAACCCCCCTGTCGACTCAAAGAATGCCCAACAAATTAGTCGGATATGGGTCTGATATGCGTGATCTGAAGGTGCTCAAGGAGCGCACCGGGTATGCGGAGCGTCACATACAAACGTCACATACGGCGAAGGAGCCCGAGAGCGATACCCTTTTGGCGATGTGGTCACAGATTCGAGACGGTTTCGAAGCATAAGAAGCTGAAATCGCGCGCTATTGCGTAGAACTGGCGGAATTCATGAAGTCAAACCACGACCTAGCTCCGCTTATGAACCGGCTGATCGGCACGATCGAAGGAAGAATCGAAACGAGCACCACGGAAACGGTGCCCAAGATCTCTAGGTTCGCAGCCGATCTTTTGTGATCGGAACTTTAGAACGGTCCCATGCCGCCGCTCTCTGACACACTGGGACAGATGCCCGACGGTGAATGCGCCCTCAAAACCCGTTTCTTCCTCTTCGGAAAATCGCCCTTTTTCGTTTTCGTTAGACCAATTCTGCACGAGAGTACCTCGCTAATTTGCTCCAGCCGACTTGAGCTGTCGCAAAAAGGAGAGCAAATTCCGGGTCAAACTGGTTGATTGCGCAGGGTCCTTTAGAAACAGGCAGAAATAGCGCTCCGACGGCGATACGGCCCCCTCCGCGGATATTTCATGATCGGCTGTTTGGACAGTATCGTGCAATATTTGCCGGGGGGTGGGCACTTGCGCCCCTTGGTGGCACGGATATCATGCGAACGGGTATTTTTCGCCCATTGGGGAGCAGAAAGATGATTGAACTGGTCGATCTCAGATACGTTCATCTGGGAGCATCAAGCGCAAACGACGCGTCCAAGTGGGCGCAGGAAATATATGGCCTCGAAGAAGTTGCGCGCGAGAATGGCCGCATCTACCTGAGGGGCGACGATCGCAATCACAACATCTGCTATTTCGATGGCGACCCAAAGGACAATACCGTCGGACTCGAAGTTGCCGATTATAACGCCCTCGACCAGGCGGCAAGTCATCTTGAGGCTAACGGCGTGGACTTTACCTGGGGTGACGATGAAGGTGCAGCCGTCCGACGATGCATGAAATATCTAACGTTTTCGGATCCGACCGGGAACAGATTCGATCTGTTGGTTCGGCCATACGCGTCGGGTCGCCGGTATTTTCCGAGTCGGGACGCGGGCGTCCATTGGTTCAATCACATAGGGTTGAAAACCACGAATGCGCCGCGGGACGAAAAATTCTGGTGCACATTATTCAATTTCCGCTCGAATGACTGGATCGGGGATGCCCCCCTGATGTCCTTCGACAAGGTTCACCATCGGATCGCGTTGTTCCCGACTGACGAAGCCGGCGTCCAGCACATAAACTTCCAGGTCCGCGAAACCGATGATCTGATGAGATCTTCATATTTTTTCAATGAACGGCAGATCCGCATTGTTTTCGGTCCGGGTCGCCACGCAACATCGGGCGCCAGGTTCCTGTACTTCGAAGGGCCGGATGGTATGGTTTATGAGTATTCTTGCGGCGTCAAAATCATCGAACCTGAGGACGAATGGCGCCCCCGGCAGTTTCCGTTCACGCCTGAATCATTCTGCGTCTGGGGTTCCAAACCCGATATTCCGGAATTCCGGGAATAACCCCGCATGTCAGATACGACTTTCGGTGCGCTGGGGGAGCCGGTTGAAACAACGCAGGTTCGCGTTCGCATGGCGGCACGAGCGCTGGGACGCAACGACCTTGGCCATGCGTACGGACATGTCAGCGCGCGGCTGGATAATGACAATTTTCTGGTTTGTGCGCCAAAGCCGATGGGGCTGATTTTGCCTGACGACCAGGGAACCGTGGTTCCGGTCCAGGGCCCGCTGCCCGACGGCGTTCTAGGGGAGGTCCGCTGCCATCAACAGATCTACAAGCGCCGTAAGGATGTGAACGGCATCGCGCGCACGTTTCTTCGGCACGTCATGACGCTGTCAACCTTTGAACGCACGCCCAAGCCACGTATCGGGTTCGCGAGCTATTTTGCGCCTCAACCGCCGCTGTGGAACGACCCCCTGTTGCTCCGGGACGATGCAATGGCGGCCGACCTGGCCGATACGATGAGCGACGCCAGAGCAATCGTCATGAGGGGAAACGGCTGCATCCTGACCGGCGCCACCGTAGAGGAAGCCATCGTGATGGCGTTTTATCTTGAAGAAGCAGCAAAAACCGAACTAGCGGTCATGGCCACAGGCCAGGAAGAAAAATCGCTTGTTTATTCGGACCAACAGGCAGAAGCGCGCGCGGTTTCGTCGGGACAGATATTCGAGCGCATGTGGGACTATCTGACTCATGGCGACCCGGAGGCGGAAAATATCTAGGCGCTTGCAGGATCCGGAAACCAAGTCTGCGGATAATCTGAAATCATTAAATGCAGGGAACGACAATGGCTGACCGTCCGAATTTTCTTTTTATCATCACCGACCAGCACAGAGCGGATCATCTTGGCTGCTCCGGTCACCCGGTTCTGAAGACGCCCAATATTGACGCCATCGCGGCTAAGGGCACGAAGTTCGATCGCTTTTACGTCGCCACGCCTGTGTGCCAGCCAAACAGATCGACGCTTGTAACCGGTCGCATGCCGTCGCTTCACGGTGTCCGGTCCAATGGCATTCCGCTGGACATGCGTTCCAGCACTTTTGTGGAAGGAATGCGTCAATCAGGCTACGAGACCGCCCTGGTGGGCAAGAGCCACATCCAGAACATGACCGGGATGCCTGCCATGCATACCCGACCCGACCCGAAGCCGGACTATACCTCGTTGCGGGACAAGATTCCGGAGGCGTTCGAAGCGGACAAGAAAGGTAATTACGGACAGGAACATCCGGATACCTGGAAGCCCGGAAAACCGTACGAACTGGATCTGCCGTTTTACGGATTCGAGCATGTCGATCTGTGCACGGAACATTCCGATCATGTCGGCGGTCAATACTACGTCTGGTTCAAACAGAAACGTGCAGATGCAGACGAACTCCGGGATCGCGGCAACCAGCTGGATCACGATTACATCTGTCCGCAGGCGTTTCGCACGTCAATCCCCGAGGAATTCTATCCGACGTCCTATATCCGGGAAAAAACAATCGAATACCTGGATAACCATGTCGCAGATGGAAGCAGCAAACCGTTCTTCCTGATGGCGTCGTTCCCGGACCCGCATCATCCTTTCACCCCGCCCGGCAAATACTGGGACATGTACAAACCAGAGGACATGGCGGTGCCGCCGAGCTTCGACTACGGCAATGTCGAGCCGCCGCCCCACGTTAAATGGGCGCGCGCCGCGAGAGAGTCCGGCGAAGCGCAGACCAATTCGCAAAACGCGTTCGCCGTGAACGAGCGGGAAGTTCTGGAAGCCCGAGCACTGACCTGCGGTATGATCGCGATGATCGACGATGCGGTCGGCGACATCCTGCGGAAGCTTGAAGACAACGGTCTTGCAGACAACACGATCGTCGTCTTCACCGCCGATCACGGAGATTTTCTGGGCGATCACGGACTGATGCTGAAAGGCCCCGCCCATTTCGAAGGGGTGACGCGCGTCCCCTTCATCTGGTCGGAACCGGGAGCCGAACCCCGGACGACCGACACGCTGGCCAGCACGCTGGACATCGCACAGACGATTTTGGATCGGGCCAGGATCGAACCATATAACGGCATTCAGGGCCGCAGTCTCTGCAACGCGATCTCGGGCGATGCCGATCCCGAAGCCGTCGACGCGGTGATCGTCGAAGACGACCAGCAGCGGGTCTATTTCGGATACAGCAGACCGCCGCGCATCCGGTCTCTCATCACCGACCGCTATCGCCTGACGGTCTCCCGCGGCGAAAACTGGGGCGAGCTGTACGATCTGAAGAACGATCCGGACGAAATGCAAAACCTGTTCGACGATCCCGGGCACGCGAACGTCCGGGCGGAAATGTTCGAACGGCTTGCGAAAAAACAGATCGAACTGGTCGATACCAGCCCGATGCCGACCATGCGGGCGTGAATTCACGGACCAAGGATCGTATTACACCGCGCGGGAATCAACTCCGGTCACCCGACATCCGAAATTTATTAGACGATACCGCACTTCTGTATCGAGGGTAACCGGCGCCGAAAAGCCGAGACATGTCTTTTGGGCTGGCGACCAGCCAGGTCTTCACGCCCTGTGTCACCGTGCTGGCTATTCCATTCCGTTGAAAGTAGGGATGCGTAGCAGGGTGATGTGAATGCGCATTACAATCATATCCGCGGTTCCTTTCTATTCCATTTTTTTCCTACATTTACCCGGCTGCACCAGCCGTTAACTGCAACGCGTTGCGGAATACGGTTGGCATATATGACTGAATTTGCCCCCAAACATCCCAGGGAAATTCTATTCGATCAGGTTAAGACGACCATTGGCGTCAAGCGCAACAAGCTCGCGCGGGATATCGATGTGCCCGCGAGTAGAATCAGCGATGCCGTCGCCGGCAAGCAGGGCGTTTCACTCGATATTCCGATGAGATGCTCAGAATATTTCGGCACCACCGCGGAGTTGTGGTTGCGGTTACAAGCGGACGACAATTTCTACGTAGCGCGCACCACGTCCTGGCAGGCAGCCGCGCCTATGGTTTTTCGGTGTTCGAACCTGCTAATTGGGAACCGGCCGCGGGGCCGGTTAGATCGAACGTCGGTCAGCCCGCTGTGACTGTCGGACGTTCCGTTAAAAGGGTAGGATGAATATTCCACCGGGAATTGTGGTCGATAATATGGAAAACGGGGCCATCGAACCGGATTCCGAATTCGAGGGGCGTCTGCCTTCGGAGATCAATCTTGAAGGCGGGAATATAGATACTCCCGAGCCCGTAATGCCGAAAACTTAATCCAAAGTGACGATTTCTCCTTCAGCAGTTTTACCCTGGCGCCGATAGAAGCCTAATGTTTTTAGTGTAGGCTCGTCGCTGGCGATAAAGAGATTAGCGTCTTCGGTGTTCGAAGCATTGAAGTGTTGGTACCATTCTCCGCCCGGCACGGCGACCGCATCGAACGGTTCCCAGTCGAATCGTTTACCGCCGACAATGCTGTGTCCTTTTCCGTGAAACGGAAAGAATATCTGACTGGCGTTCTGCTGCTGGGGCAGTGTGCTCTCTCCTGGGCGCAACAACTGGCCGAAAAAAGTCATCGTCGGATAGGCAGTTCTGCCATTCACGGGGTCCGTATATTCTACCTGTACGGAGTCCCAGGGGCTGCCGTCATGGTCGCGGAAACTTTCCAGCAATTCGCGCGTTCGATCCCAGCGATAAACGTACATCGGCGAGTGACGTCCGGTACCCCGATTGTGATCGATGAAGCGGGGCCGCAGACCCCCAAATCCGTATGTTTTATGCGAATGGTCGTCGCTGTATCGTGCTGATTGCTCCCGCCGCGATACCAATTTCCCGTCTTCTTCTTCCTTGTAATCGTGCTCGAAAACCGCGGCGTTCAGTACCTCCGTGAGGGGGAGGTCGAGGATGCTGACGTTTACGGCGAAATCATCTCCCTGGTTGCCGTGATTGTGCCAAGCGTCGGCGGGTGTGAGTACGACATCGCCCGGGCCAAACGTGATCGGTTCGCCTTCTACCCCGGTGAAATTCTGTTCGCCTGTCAGTCCGATACGAACAGCGTTGATGGAATGCCTGTGCGGCGGCATGATTTCCCGTGGATCGTTGAGCCGGTAGGCGGTGTAGAGAGTGGTAACCGTTGCCCTGACAGGCGCCAGTCCCGGGTTAACCAAAACGATGGAACGGCGCTCCGAATCGTCCATGGTAATGAGTTCGGCGGCCTCATAGAGCAGTGGCTCGATGTTCGAATACTTCCAAATGAACGGAAGTGCCTTCCGGGCTTTGAGAACCTGATGGTCTTCGTCATGGTTATCGCGGTCGTTATCCACCGCCCAATAAGCCGCCAGATCATGCTCTTCCAGTTTTTCGTACACGGAAGCGAGCCGGGCTTCCCGGTTGGCCCTACTTTTCACCGTGTCATCCGTCGTCGTCGCCATTTTACCCTCACAATTCTTATTTCCCTCACGCAAGATTACCATTCAGGCAAAACAGCCGGAAACCGGTTTGCCGACGTAACTGCGCTGCAGGTTTTAACAGCGTCAGCGCTTCTTTGTGCTGTCCAAGTTCGAACAGGGCCTGGGCCAAATTCGTTGCGATGGCGTCGTTATCCGGTGCAGCATGGACGCAGTCTCGACAACACGCTGCCGCTTTCGCAAAATCGACCCACGACGCTGCTATGACGCCCAGCATTTTTGAGGCTGAGAGATCGCCGGTTAACTCGGCGAGTATCGCCCGGCTGATACCTGCGGCTTCCGCACGACGTCCGGCTTCAAACTGTTGGATTGCGGTATGGAATTCTGCCGGCATGCCGGCGACGGAATTCAAATCTGTTCGATGATGTGGAGTCCGCGCAGGCGGTCGATCACGTATATCAGCCCTCGATCATCAATCGTGATGTCATTTGCGCAAATCCTGTCGCAACCGGGCTGTGGGTCCGGTTCGAAGTGGGCGACTTCTTCAGGTGCATGCGGGTTCGAAATGTCCAGCATCCGGACGCCCTTAGAGAACCAGGCGAAAGGGATGACCGGCCCCGTTACGATTTCGCTGGGCTGATGGCAGCCCGTGTAAATGCCCTGCGGCTCGCCAACCAAATCGAGATCATCCGTCTGCCAGGACGACACGGGGATCGGGTTCGTTTCGTCCGTGATGTCGAATATCCAGGTGAAGGCCGGGGCGTGCGGGCGCAGCTTCGCCACATCTTCGTCGGCGACGATCATGTGGCGGTGACCCCCGATTTCAAACGGTATCGGAAGCGCCGTATGGGTCGGGTGCGGGAAAGTCGGCCCGGTGTTGAAGGCTGAAACCATCGTCGGTTTCGACAGATCTTCGATATTGAGAATGAACACACCGTGATGCCAGTAGCTCATATATAGCCGGTCGCCCATCCGAAGCGGATGATGGCAACGCGGTTCCGGCCCGTCTCCCCATGGATATTCCTCGCCGCCGGCTTCCCACTGCCCGGGAATCCACCATTTGCAGACTTCCACCGGGTTTTCTGGATCCTGCAGATCGAGGACGACCATAATGGGCCCGCGATATCCCTCCACCGTCGACGAAAAATACATGTAGCGGCCGTCAAAATCGAAACGATGAACGCCTCGGCCCACGGTGTCCCAGGTGGAAATCAGTCGCGGATTTGACTTGTCCGATACATCGTAGATGCCCACGCCTGTGGAGAAGTCGTCCGGTTTCCCCGGGCCAATCAGCTCATGGTTTCTCACCATGATGTCGCCCTGCGCATGCACCTTGTGAGAGTGCGTCCCTTCGGGCATGCCGGTATGGGAAAGAAGCTTCGGATTTTTCGGATCTGCGATGTCGACGATGCTGGTGCCGAACGGGTTGGCCATATGACCGATATAGGCGGTTGTCCCGTCGACCCGGATTTGTCCGCCGCCGGCGCAATCGAAGTATCCGACTTCCTGAAGTCCCTCAGCGCTTGCCATTGTATTTTTCCTATACGTATTTCGCGTAGCGTTCGATGCAGGTGTCGACGACCTCTTCAGGATCACGTTGCCACCAGTTTCGTTCGGAGAATATCTCAACTTCGTTGAAGCCGCGATACCCCGCAGCTTCAACCCATCCTCGGATGCGCGGGATATCGATTACGCCGTCCCCTATCATACCGCGATCCCAAACCAGATCGACAGTCGGGACCAGCCAGTCACAGACATGAAAACCGAGAATCCGGCTGCCGGCACGGGCAATCTGGCCTTCCAGTTTCGGGTCCCACCAAACGTGATAGACATCCACCGCGACACCGACCCCGTCGCCCAGCGCATCGCACAAATCCAGCGCCTGCTCCAACGTATTGACGCAGGCGCGGTCGGCGGCCGTCATTGGGTGCAGCGGTTCGATCGCGACGGGCACGCCTGCGTCGCGCGCATACGGCAGCATGCGTTCCAGGCCGTCGGCAACCTGTTTTCGGGCGTCGGCCATGTCTTTGGAACCGTCTGGCAGACCCCCGCAGACCATAACCAGGCATCGGGCATCGATGGCGGCGGCTTCGTCCACGGCACGCCGGTTTTCATCGTATGCAATCTGCCTGCCACCGTCGTCGTTTGCCGGAAACATACCGCCCCGGCAAAGGCCGGTGACGGTCATACCGTAATCCTGCAGCAGTTTGGCGGCGTCGTCGACACCGCATTCCGCCAGCTTGTCCCGCCAGACCGAGATTCCGCGAATGTCCTTTGCGGCATACCCCTCGACGGCCTCCCGCAACGTCCATTGTTTCATGGTCGTCGCCTGGTTGATCGCGAGTCTTGCTCTTTCCGGCGCCGTCATGTCAGTTGCCGATCCCGTGAACCGAGAGAATCCGGCTCATCCGCGCGGCTGCATCTTCGGGGTCGCCCAGCAATCCGGCATTGTCCGCGAGTCGAAATATCTCGGCCAGATGCACAATCGATCGTGTGCTCTGTTGTCCGCCCGCCATGACGAAATGATCCTGATGCCCGTTCAGATAAGCCATGAAGACGACGCCCGTTTTGTAGAACCGTGTCGGTGCTTTGAAGATGTGTCGTGACAGTGGAACGGTCGGCTCGAAAATCTCGTGAAATTCTTCCGGCCGGTTGCCGGCCAGGGCGGCAAGCGCCGCCGATGCAGCGGGCGCGATGGCGTCGAAAATACCGAGGAGGGCATCCGAATATCCTTCATCGTCGCCCGCGATCAGTTCTGCATAGTTAAAGTCGTCACCTGTATACATGCGCACGCTGTCGGGCAGGGCACGCCGGAGTTTGATTTCCTTGTCCTTGTCCAGAAGCGAAATCTTGATCCCGTCTACCTTGTCGGCATTGCGACGGAGTACATCGACGCAGACGTCCATGGCCTCGAAATGATCTGAGTGACCCCAGTATCCTTCGAGCGCCGGATCGAACATTTCGCCGAGCCAGTGGACGATCACAGGTTCTTTGACTTGTCCCAGAATGCGATCGTAGACCGTTCCGTAGTCATCTGGCGTTTTGGCGCAGGCGGCAAGGGCACGGCTGGCCATCAGAATGATTCGTCCGCCGCACTTTTCCACCGCTTCGCACTGTTCTTCATAGGCTCGAATGACGTCATTGGTGTTCAGATCGGAGGCGGGAGCAAGGTGGTCGGTCCCGGCTCCGGATGCAACCACGGCGCCGGGTACATCGCGCGAAGCGTCGACGCTCCGTTCGATCAGTTCCAGCGATGTCGGCCAGTCCAGACCCATGCCCCTCTGGGCCGTGTCCATGGCTTCCGCGACGCCGAGACCGAGATTCCAGAGATGGCGCCGGAAGGCTATCGTGCGGTCCCAGTCAACTTCGGCATCCAGCCACGGGTCGTTGTCGGCGCAGGGGTCGGGGACGACATGCGCTGCGGCGTAGGCCACGCGGTTGAAAGGTCTGTCCGCGACCTTTGGAAAATCCCGCGGCGTCGACGTGGAAAATGATTCCAGCGAGCCGTCGGAGGTAGGTAAAGAGAGCGTCGGCATCAGGCGGGAACCTCGTCTATGTCGATCCAGCGCCGTTCGTGCCAGCTCTGCATGGCTGCCTCTGCCAGCTGAACGCCTTTTGCGCCTTCCCGCAGGTTCCAGTGGAACGGGGTGTCCTCGTAAAGGCTGCGGATGAACATCTCCCACTCGGATTTGAAACCGTTGTCGAACGTCATGTCGGCACCGTATTCCTCCCACGTTTCGAAGAAAGGAATCGTTTGCGGCTCGTCCGGATTCCAGACGGGGGAAGGCGTGGCCGGCCGGTCCTGAGTGTAACATTTTGTAAGTCCAGCGACGGCGGCGCCGTGCGTGCCATCGGCATGGAATGTGACAAGATCGTCCTTGCGGACGCGCGTGCACCAGGATGCGAAAATCTGCGCGACCGCGCCGCCTTCGAGTTCGACGAGTGCGTAGGAAGCGTCGTCTGCGTCCGCGTCATAGGGCTCGTCGTTTTCGTCCCACCTCTTGTCGATGTTTACGCGTCCGAGGCAACTGACGCTTTTGACGTTCCCGAAAGTGTTGTCGAGGACGTAGCGCCAGTGAGGCATCATGTCGAGAATGATGCCGCCGCCGTCTCCCTTGCGATAGTTCCAGCTGGGTCGTTGCGCCTGCTTCCAGTCGCCCTCGAACACCCAGTACCCGAAGTCGATTTTCACCGATAGAAGCCGGCCGAAGAAGCCGTCATCCATCAGCCGCTTCATCTTTTGCAGGCCGGGCAGGAAAATCTTGTCCTGTACGACGCCATGCCGAATGCCGGCTTTCTCTGCGCGCCCATAAACGTCGATCGCATCTTCCAGCGTGCCGGCCGACGGTTTCTCGCAATAGATGTCTTTTCCGGCGTCTATGGCTTTCCGAAGGAGTTCCGCCCGAAGGTTCGTGCTGGCAGAATCGAAAAACAGCGTGTCATCCGGATTGGCGATCGCGCCGTCGAGGTCCGTCGTCCAGCGGGCGACATTGTGTTCCTTGGCCAGCGCTTCGACTTTTTCGGCGTTGCGGCCGACCAGGATCGGGTCGGGCATGACGGTATCGCCATTGTCGAGTTTGACCCCGCCTTCCTTCATGATGGCAAGAATTGATCGTATCAGGTGCTGATTGGTGCCCATGCGTCCCGTGACGCCGTTCATGATGATGCCTAGCCGGTGTTCGGTCATTTGGGTCCCCTTGATTTTGATTCAGACCGCGACGAAGCGGTCCACCATTTCATGGATGTGCGCGCGCCAGCCGGCAATTTCGACTGGGTCGAACAGGTCGCGGTCGAAGAACACCGAGAGAGAATGTCCGTTCGACAGGTAGTAGTAAATCAGACCGACGATAGAAATGTACAAACGGGCGCCACTGATGCCGTCTCTGAACTTTCCTTCGGCGACACCGCGCGCGAGCAGCGCGTCCAGCATTTCCTCGAACGGCGGCCGGATGGCGCGGATCCGTTCCGATGCTTTCAGGTGCCTTGCCTTGTGAAGGTTTTCCGTATTCAGCAGCGTTATCGCGCGGGGATTGTCGAGATAGAAATCCACGACGAAGTCGACAAGCTTGGTCAGGCCCGACTGGGAAGAGTCCGACATCAGGTCCAGAGCCGCGCTTTCGGTGCAGATTGCTTCGTAAAGTTCGTCCAGTACGGCGGCAAAAAGATCGTCCTTGTTGCCGAAATAATGATAGAGCATGCGTTTGTTGATACCCGCCCGCCGGGCGATTTCATCGACACGGGCGCCGTCCAGCCCCTGTGCGGCGAAAATCTCGGTTGCTGCGGCCAGTATGCGTTCGCGTGACGCGTCGGGATTGCGCCGCACCGGCTGATTTTTCGTCGTATTTTCCCTGCTGTCCGTCTTTACCGGCATTCTGCAATCCTGTCGCTTGACAGTGACGTACGGCGTCCGTAGCCTGAAATAACTATTTAGTTACTTACGTCAGAGATGGCGGTTCGGCAAGGATAATGATCATGGATAGCTCTCCCCGCATCAAGACGACCACCGTTGGCTCCTACCCAGTTCCCGCCTGGCTCGGCAACGCGCCGTCGGAACAGGACATCGTCGACGCAACCCGCGTCATACTGCATACGCAGGAGACCGCCGGACTCGACGTCGTATGCGACGGGGAAGTTTATCGCTACGATCTCAGTCACCCGGAAACCAACGGGATGATCGAGTACTTCACTGCCCCGATGGGCGGTATTCGATCGGCGTTGACATTCGATCTGATCCGGCAATTCGAATCCGACATGAACATGGGATGGCGACGCCTTCCAGCGGGCGTTGTCGAGGAACCGATCACGAGCGGCACGATGAATCTTGCCATGCCTTGCAGGCGTGCCAAGGCGCTGGCCCAGAAGCCGTTCAAGTTTGCGCTGACGGGGCCTCACATGCTTGCAAAGACACTGGTCGATCATCATTACGGATCGATAGAAGCGGTGACGGAAGCAATCGCCGATGTACTCGCGGAACAGGTATCCAGGCTGGATGCCGATATCGTGCAGATTGACGAAGCGAATTTGCCCGGTTCGCCTCAAGAATGGGAATGGGCCGCGGCCGCAATGAACAGGGTGCTCGATGCGGTGCCTGGTATCCCGGCGGTGCATCTGTGTTTCGGGAACTACGCCGGACAGCAGCCCCAGGACGGCTCGTGGGGCAAGCTGATGGACTATTTGAACGCCCTGCATGTCGATCACATTGTGATGGAGTGCGCTCACCGGCCGGCCGAGGAACTTGTCGCGTTCAGGGAGCTGCGGCCCGAGATCGGCATGGGTCTCGGCGTGGTCGACGTCAAACGCACCATGACCGAAACGCCGGACCAGATCGCCGCGCTGATAGAACGTGCCGAGAGCATTATGGGCGAAGGACGCGTGACGTATATTCATCCCGATTGCGGACTATGGAATAACAAGCGCTATATCGCTGACCGCAAGATATCCATACTTAACGAGGGGCGGGATCTGTATCTCGGAATCGAGCGAGACGCCGTCGCGTAATTACCTGACGGGATAGCTTCCGAATTACTCGAATATCTGAATGTCTTTGAACAGAACGCCCCGGAGGTCGGTTTCCCCCATGGCGTTCTGAATTTTTTCCTGCAGAGTGCCGCGGAGGAGTTCAACGCTCTTGCTGTTCATCAGGTCAGAGGCGTTTTTTATCTGCAACTCGTCGATCACGGACTCCATAATCTGCGCCAGCGCAAACTCCACAGCCTTTGAATCCTGGGAGTTATTGAGTTCGAGTTGCAGATTGATTTTCACGGAGATCCGTTTCTCGCCGCTTGTCACGTTCGTCAGGACAGGCGGGAGCTCGTAAACGAAATAGCCCGGCCGTGCTTTTCCCGTGAAATTCATTTTGTCGTCGTAAAAATAGATACCCACGCCAAGCAATACGACGATCAGCGTGACGATACCGGCAAGAGGCACGATCCAGTTCGCCCCTTCGCCATAATCGTCATAATCGTCAAACGACATGAATTCATCATCGTCGTCGTCTTCTTCGATGGGGGCTTCATCCTGCTTCATATGCCTGAAAATCGTTTTTTCGATAAAACGATTTTCGACGTCGTCGTAGTGCTCCTGCATCACTTTGACGCCTTGGTGCTTCTTATCTGACACCAGTTTGCGTGCGGCTTTCCGTGCGTCGCCGGGGTTCTCCCACCTGGATACGCTGGTCCAGTTGGACTTGCCCGACAGTACGAGCACGTCGAATGTGAAATGTCCTTCCAAGGCGCGCACGATCCGAAATGTTACAAGACGATGCTGCAGTGTATGGCGTCGCGCTGAATAATTGATTAATACGAAATTACTGCCCCTGCTAACTTGCATAAGATTCAATAACTTGGCTGAAAACCGGATGAAAGCCCTTCCCGAGATATTGGCGAAAGAGGCAACAGGTAGCACGCTGGAGATATACCGATCCATCGAGGCGGCCTTGGGCGTTCGTCTCGTAAATCTTGTTTATCGTCATCTCGCGACCGTACCCGGCGCGTTGCAGTGGGCCTGGGCAGTCGTCGGAGTTGGTTTTTCGGACGAGACATATCGAACGCGATCTGCCTCTTTGGGCGGCTTCGGGAAACGCATGTCGGTCGAACCTGATCGGGTTGGACGAATTTCCCTCGCCCGGTTCGGGTTGACGCAGAATGAAATCGCCGCCGTGAATGCCACGCTCGACGCCTACAATCAGGCGAATCCGATGAACGCGCTCAGCTTGCGCGTTATCGCTCTTGCGCTGTCTGAAGGGTGGCGACCGCCCACCGGCAATGTGAGCATCTCAAGCCCTGACCCGCTTGTGGAATTGTTGCCGATGGGGCGACTGGAAGATCTGGATCGGGAAGTATCCGGTCATATGACTGAGCTCGCATTTTTTACGACTGGCGAGCGGTCGGGTCTTGTCCCGTCTTTGTTCCGACATTTCTCATGCTGGCCCGCAGTCTTGTCCGGGCTGTGCGACTGGATGCGGCCTTTACATGAACGTAATGTAATCCGAGACCTGTCCGATGAAATTTCCGGAGAAGCCGATCGTATAGCCGCGGATATTTTCAACCAAATGGTTGTGCCCGAATATCCACTTGAGGCGCCCGATAAAAACGTCCGGGACGCACTTTCCGAGACAATCGCGCAGTTCCTGCCCGCGATATGCCGCATGATCGTGATTGGCGGGCTGATGCGTTACGCCATTGAAGAGAGACACGTCGTTTGAACGCGAGGCCGCACGCATGATCGATAATTGGTCGCAGGTATACGATTTCTGGTTTGGAGAACCTGGGTCCATATACCACGGGGAGGTAAGGGATTTCTGGTTCGGGGGTGGCGCCGAGTTTGACGAAGAGATTGCGGGAAGATTTTCGGAAACCTATGCCGATGCCGTTGCCGGCAGGCTGGATGGCTGGTTCGCCGATCCCCGTGGCGCCGTTTCGCTGATTGTGGTGCTTGATCAATTTCCCAGAAACATGTTCCGCGGTGATCCGCGATCTTTCGAATACGACCACCTTGCGCTCGCCAACGCGAAGAAGCTTGTCGACAGCCCGAGTCATCGCGACCTGATGACGGTCGAAAAGCTGTTTGCCTATCTTCCTTATGAACACAGTGAAAACATGGAAGATCAGAACACAAGCGTTTCCTTGTTTGTGTCAATCGATGAGCACGAACAGAAACAGGAGTGGCTGGACTACGCCGTCGAACACCGCGATATCATTGAAAGATTCGGCCGGTTTCCCCACCGTAACCCCATCCTCGGGCGCGTTAACACGCCGGAAGAAGAAGCATGGCTGCAGGAGACTGATCAACGCTTCGGCACCGTGTCGGAGGACGACGCCGACAAATGACCGAAAGGGTGGATTGCATCGTAATTGGCGCAGGTGTCGTAGGCTTGGCGGTTGCGCGCGCCGTGGCGCTTGCCGGGCGCGAGGTTGTCGTTCTGGAGAAGGCCGATACCATCGGTTCGGAAACCAGTTCGAGACACAGCGAAGTTATCCATGCCGGTATCTATTACCCGCAGGATAGCCTCAAAGCGAAATTCTGCGTGGCCGGAAAACGCGCGCTTTACGAGTTCTGCGACAGCCACGGCGTTTCCTACAATCCCTGCGGCAAGATCATTGTGGCAACCGATGAAGAACAGTTGCCCGAACTGGAACGGCTGAAAACCAATGCAGCTGCGAATGGCGTCGCGGACCTGACCTGGATGACGCCTAGGGAAGTAACGGACATGGAACCCGCCGTATTTTGCGTCGGCGCGCTTTGGTCTCCATCGACCGGTATTCTGGACAGCCATTCCTACATGTTGTCACTTCAGGGCGATGCAGAAGAAGCAGGCGCGATGTTCGCGTTTCAGACGCCTGCGATTGGTGGCGAGGTGCTGAATAACGGCATCCGAATAGATTGTGGCGGCGATGCGCCCATGTCTCTGACGGCCGATCTTGTTGTCAATTCGGGGGGGCTTTGGGCGCAGTCGATTGCGTCGAGGATCAGTGGGGTCCCCGCCGACAGCGTGCCGCCGACATATTATTGCAAGGGGAACTATTACACCCTGTCAGGGAAACCGCCATTTTCTAGGCCGATATATCCTGTCCCTGAAAAGGCGGGGCTGGGCGTTCACGTGACTGTGGATCTCGGTGGGCAAGTCCGGTTCGGGCCGGATATCGAATGGATCGACGTAATCGATTACGACGTTGATCCCGGACGCGCCGACAAGTTTTACGATGCGGTCAGGAAGTACTATCCCGACCTCGCCGACGG
>Ga0181591_10001400_pt1 | contig 20503 bp, 42 predicted proteins | sample 071ome_33_FD_133757 | JGI IMG/M metagenome (GOLD analysis project Ga0181591, IMG submission 133757) | Coastal salt marsh microbial communities from the Groves Creek Marsh, Skidaway Island, Georgia - 071412AT metaG (megahit assembly) | ecosystem: Environmental > Aquatic > Marine > Intertidal...
CTACCTGGATAGGCTGACCGGACATCTTAGCGCCCGTAAGAGGAGTAACGTCTCGTGGTTGGCTGGTATAAACCAGTGGTACTTGAGCAATAGCGGGTACAGCTGCTGCTATGCTCAGTACTAGTGCTGCAAAGAATTTAGTGTATTTCATAGTAACCTCCAATAGGTTGGAGGCAGTATCATACACTAGTTTACAGTGTTCGAAGAAGTGCTACGACCCACCAAGGATCACTCAGGGGCCGTAGCTATTTGGATTACTGCCAGGGAAGGAGTCCGTTGGCGGCGAGGGTATAAACCATCCAACTAATAGCGGCGTACTTGACTGGCCAAACATAAAGCCAGAATCGGGGCAATTGATCGATTGGTTCACCGATATAGTTGGTTGCGATGTGCAAAACTTCATACACATCTTTATCCTTCACGGCCTGTTTGATCCTGGGAGGCAGAGTGTCTAGCTCCGCCTTCAGGTTCTCAAACTCCTGCATAACAACAGCGCGATTTTTCTTCGCTCCATCCAAATCTTTACCCATGACCTACCTCACTTGATATCGTCGTAGTTGTACGTAATGGTCTTCCCAAAGGGAGCCCTGTACTCCGGATTGGAGTGCACTACGAAGATAGTGGGACAGCGCAACCTTATGGAAGGCTCGCTATAGTAACCGTCAGTAAAGACGATGTACAGGTCAGGTTTGTTCTGTTGAGCCCACTCTAGAGCCGGTTCAATATCGGTTCCACCACCTCCATTGAATTCTACCTTGGTCTTCAGGTCCCTCAGAGACTTAAGCGTCTCTGGTTCCCCAATGATGCGGGTATCCCACTGGAAGAAGGTGGTTTCATCCGGCTTGAGACGATCGATGATCGCAGCTACTTCAGAGATGAAGTGCTGGAACTCATCTTCGTTGATTGAGCCAGAAACATCGACAGAGACTGCTACGTTGGTGATTTTCTCTGAGTACAGTGTAGGCAGATAGAAATCTGGCATGAACCGCCGGTTTGGCCGGCGTAGAGAGTAATCATTACGAGCAATCTTGGTCATGAATGCTGACAGAACCCTGTGCCAGGGCACAATCGGGTTCAGCAGCTGTTCAACGTACCGCTCGATGTCACCGGGGATAGAGCCAGGCTCATCTCCGTTGGCTCGAGACTGGAGTACACCCTGGATCAGGATGTCATCCATCTTGTCGTTGATGGCCTTCTCCACCTCAATGGTAGGACCTTTGCCTGGGTCAGGCTTGTTCTGTCCATCACCATTGGGCCCTTCGATACAGCCAGCAGGCAATACGTCAGGTTGATACTGAGGAGGCGGCTGGAAATTCTGTGCCACGAGATCCTCGTAGATCTGCTCAACAGACCATCCGAGATACTTCATGTCACAGTACCCACCATCAGGAATCTCAAACTTATGGTGAGTGAGCTGGGTATTGATGGCCTGGTCTGCAGCGATGCCTGCGAGGTCCTCACACCAGTCAGGGTGCATAGTGAACCTGAACATGTGCTTGTAAGCACAGTGCATGACTTCGTGCAGAGACAGGCCAGTCCTCTTCGGAGGTAACAAAGCCATGTACCACTCCCTACAGTACGCCACTACGACTCCGTCAGTAGCAGCTGTAGGAAGGCCTTCGTAGAACGCATGCCTCAACTTGAGTGTGACATACGAATAGAAGGTTGAGTTGGGCCGGGACATGATATCGATCTTGGCTTTTGACAGCGCCTGATAATCGTCCTTAGTAGCCTCCTCATCCTTCTTGAGGGCTTGGGCCAGGGTCATGGTCTTCTGGTTTGGCTTCGACATTACTTTCTCCTAGAACAGGTGGCCGGCGTTTTCGATCATCCAATCCAACATGTTCTTGTCTTTCCGAAGAACGGGGTGACGCTGGCCGGTCTCAGTGAGACAGACGACCTGCATCTCGTGGGGGTACGACTCCAGGTACTGCATGATCTTCGGGAGGTTTGCTGCAGTTGCATTCTGTGCAAGAGAGCCGCACATAGCATACTGCTTACCCGGGTCATCCGGCACAATGGCGGACTTGGGTGACCTCAGAACCTGGTCCATAGTGGGCAGGTCCTTGAAGATCTTGGTGTACTCGATGAACTCGCGTGCCAGGCCATGGGAAATACAGCCTGCTAGACAAGGCAGAGTAGCCTTGGCTTCGATCTCCAGTACCTGCAGATACCGGTGCACAAAGTGCCAGGTACGCTCACAGGCATACGCCTTCTCAGACGTATTGGAATTCGGGTCAAACCGGTTAAGGTTCTCCGGCATAAAACGAATGTAAGAGGTGATACGGTTGTCGATACCGAACTCAGATGCCCAGTTCAGCCATGACGGCGTATGGGAAATCTGTTCGAAGTGGACAATCCGTGACTGCAGTGCAGAGGACATCTCTTCAACAATTGCGTTGTCGGTGTCCAGGTTACCGGCAGAGGTGATGGCACAGTTCTCGTGGAGCTTGTGGTTACCAACCATCTTATCCAGGATGATCTTGTACGCAGCTGCCTGTACCGCCCGCGGGGTAGATGTCAGTTCATCAAAGAACAACATCCAACCGTTGTAACGCTTGGGTTGGTACGAGGGATCTGCTTCCATCTTCTCTTTCTCACCAGGATGCAGAGGGAGCTCCTCTCCTTCGATAGGGAAGGTGTCCATGGGCAGGTAACCAGCACGCTGACGAGCCTTGTCAATGGCAGGAAAACCATTCAGGTCTTCAGGCGCCATCTGCGACAGACGTACGTCAATAGGACAAAGGTTGAACTTTTTTGCCAGGGACAGCATGTTCCAGGATTTCCCAATCCCAGGTGACCCAGCAATGAGTGGTACAAGGCCTGCTTGCATGGAGGCTTCCACACATTCATAGGCGAGTTCAGAGGTGATCTGAACCATGGGTGATGCAGCTACTGCTGACATAATTACTCTCCGACTGTTGGGCCTTGTACATCTATGTACAGGCGACTCTGTTCGACTTCATCAAGTGTTGCGAGGTACGCAACGGCTTCGTCATACGTCTCAAACGTATGTTGTAACTGTCCACGAAAGTTGTATACGTAGACGGGACTGGCATCAGCTAAAACCTTATTCACTTTGGTCATTCCAGAGTTCATCTTCAGTTTTAAAGTTCTTCAAGAATTTGCTAGAGAAATACCACTGTATTCCGCAGGTAACTACGAAACCCAGGTGGAATCCTACGGCGCCGGCCGAAAAGACCCGGGAAGGGTCCTGGTACAGGAAAAAGCTGTTGACCGCCAGAAAGACCAAGTTAAACAACGTCATGCTCTTGTTGTCTGTTACTTTAGTCTTGGTGTCCTTGTACATAAAGTTCAGTACTTTTGTTGCTGCGTAATACTGAGCTTCATTGCTGGGGTTCTCCAGAAGGGTGTACGGTTGCATACATGCTCCCAATATTTATGAAGGGTTGTCCAGGATCTCTGTCATCCTCTGTAAGGTGACCAGTGTCTGGTACAACCCAATGTTTGTTGAGTTCAAGGCCACAAGCCTCATCATTCGAATGAGCAGAGACGCGCGGCTTAACGTAAGCCCCGTGGTCTCCGTTCATGATTCTCCACACAGTGGTGGTTGAGACATGACAAGCAGCAGCAATAGCTGTCTTTGTCATATTAAGAGCGGACATTCGCTTGACCTCAAGAATGAGTTCTTCACGGGTATCAAAGATACCTCCACTACGAATTGTCCTCTTGTCTTCAATAGAAGAGATCTCTTGCATCTAAATGCTCTCTGTTCTGTTTCATCTGATTGCGATCACGGAATCGAATATCCAGATCCGCGTGCAGATCCGCATCCCAAATACTGAACCAAGCTGGTTCAATCTCTTCTTCTTTGAACAGAAGGTTGTGGGTTTTCCAGATCTTTTTCCTTGTACCGTCATCGTACAGAGGTGTATCCATACGGAGGGCTTCCCTTTCACAACGCCGGCGAATATAGCGACGAGTCTGCTCGAAATCCAAGTAAGTATCGTCGACGTATTCGAGTATGTCGTTAGGAAGGTTCAGGCCCGCTTTGATATAGTTACTGTACCGTACGGGAATACCATCTTTACCCAAGCGCATCCACTCATAAGAGTGGGAGTCTGAACCAGAGGTATAGAAAGTATGTCCCCATTCCGTGTACTCGATACCTTGCTCTATGAGATTGGTATCCGGGACCAAGTTGTCAATCGTGGCGTATATCATGACCTCACTAACCAGCTCGCTATCTTCAGATAGACGCTGTGTGTAGTGCTTGTTTTGCTCGCACAAATCAGCGTAGATCTCCGCGTAGCCGGTATGAGGCAAGATTACACGCACTGCAGTCCACTCAAACTCTGTGTCGAGACTGTGCTCTTTCCAGTCTCTTTCAGTAAAGAGAAGATGGGTTATCTGATGAAAACTCATTTGTCTGTCTCGAGGAAGTAAGGATCGCTGATGACCTTTTCCGCATCCAGTACTAAGATATTGTCTCCGGGTGGGAAAATCACAGGGAGCTCGTTGTCGGGAAACTCGAAAGTTTCTGCCAACTCAGAGATGATCTTTGCTACCTGACGATCGTTCTTGCACATGATCGGGTCTTCATCCTGGTGGTGGACCTGAATACCACTGAGCTCACCTTTGTTGTTCTTGTGCTCAGTAATAGAGGTCCTACGGATGATAGCAATGTACTTGGTCCTTCTGAGTATCCTCGTGAACCAGGAAGGATCTTTGATCAGTAGTGCCATTGGCGAAATGTCGTACGTTTCACCTGAGCCAGATGGGCAGGGAACACGAAGGGGCATCAGTTTAGCTTTCGACACGGTTAGGCTCCTTATTATGTGGAGTAGTGGAGGCGCCAAACGTCACGCCAGAAATGGTTTTGCCTTCATAGATGTGAAGGCGGTGACACGGGCCTGAACATACGCCGGCCGTCTTATGCCATGGATAGGCATTGGCAGGGATATCTTGGCCACAGTGATTACATGTTGCCATTCTGAATCTCCTTCTGCATTTCGTGCAGTACGGTATTCTGGTGGGTCCGTAGTATAGAAAGTAGCTCGTTCACATCTGTGATAGGCAAACGCTGAATAGCTTCTTGCTCTGATTGGGCTATTGTTTCTCTATATCCGAACAGGGGTAATTGTTGCATTAAGGAATCCTCTAGCGCATCGACCCCCCGCTAGGGGGGCGTGCGCGGTAGATGTTTAGTCTACTCGAGAGGTTGCGTTCTGTCGCTTCCAGCGATCGTATGCAGTCTTTCCTGGACGGGCTCGACCAGTCTTCTCGAGACAATTCTCGTGAGTCCTGGGTAGTCCTTCCATTGCAGCCTTGTCACGTGCTGACATGAAGTCTGCACGAGTTACTTTATCCTTACTCATAGCGAGCTCCTTTGTTTGCCAGTTTACGTTCCAGGTTCTGGATCATCTGCTCTTTGCGCTGTTCCCATTTGATGCGGAGTTTTTCCACCTCTTCTGGGGGCAAGTTCGCACAGTCATAAGTACGGTAACTTTTGCTGTATTCGAACTTGGACTTACGCACTCTCTCGAGAGCACTTTGTTGACGTTCAGTTTCCCTGTACTTCATTGTTTCCTCCATTCAGGGGGTTTAGTCCGGTTTCGGACGGACTCTGGACTGCCTCAGCTTCATGGGTGTAGCTTTAGCCATCCAGGGTTTACGGTTGATCTCCTTGAGCCAGTCTTCAAGAGACGGTACCCGACCTCCACAATCTTCAGAGACATGCTGTTCGCCAATGTAGCGTACAGGTATGTCTTTACCCTCAGAGTTGCGGATAGTGTGACCGAACTTACGTTCAGCTTCGAAGATACCTTGAGAGTGATGACGAAGGGCCCTGTGCCGGTAGTCCGGCATCAGTTCCTTGGTTTCATCGAACCAGTCATGTATCTCAAGGTAATCTTCGGGGACGCCTCCAAAGAGCCTGGCAGAGCTCTCTGCGTGATAGTAAGTATGTGTCATTGTTAATACACATCTTCTGGATCAGAGAGGCCAAGGTTCTGGCGATCCAGTGTATCGCTTTTCTCGTATCGCTCTGAAATTGAACAGGAGAAATTCTCCTGCTGATGGTACGTACGAGAGTAATACCCGATGGAGAATTCCAGGTTGTTTGGAGTAATCTCCAGTCGTCCACCGCCACCTTCGTTGTTATACCAATCGACGTTAGAAGCAGTCGCTTCAGCCATTGCTACAGATTCAGCAATGTCCTCAATCACCATCATTCTGTATGTGCCGATTGATATTCGCTCGTTGGTCTCACGGTCCCAGAACATATCTGTGCTGATGTGAGGGATTTTCTCTTTCTTGAGCGGATGGTCCCACTTCGTGTCAATAGACACGTCGTCTACCTGGCCAAAGTCCCCAGATCCTGAGAAGGTAACCTGAATGGCGTTTACCTGGTTGATGAGCATCCAGGATGACAGTACCTTCATGTTCCAGATGTCACGCTCCTCTTCTGACATTTTGTCTGCCAGCTCCTGAGTCATGCCAGAAGGCATTTGCGTAGCGGTTTCAGACATTGTTCTACTCCCTTAACTGTTAAAAGAAAAAAATGCACAGACCGCCCGGAGGGCGGCTGCGCGAGAGAGTGACTCATAGAGCTACGTGATGAAACCTGCGATGAGACTCGTTGATACAGATGGAGTAGTACACATCCCTGTAAATCTTAGCAGTGCGAAGAGCGTCCTCTCTTTCACTGTAGTCCACTGAGATACGTACTGCATCCTCTAACACTGCAGTAGCGATAGCCATGGCATACGGGTCAGTATCGTCGAAGAACTTCGACCTGATGGTCTCCTTCGGGATACCTTCCCATAGCCATACGCCGTACAGTGTTACCAGGGTAGAAGCGTCCACACAGTTTTGGTATGCCGTGCGTAACCTACGTACGTCTGCCTGATTCCTAACTGGGTTAGGCTCAGTAATCAGATCGAGGTGTAACTCTGGATAATCCTGACGGATCATTTGTTTCACCTCTTGTGCGAAGGGAGAGTCCCACTCGGGGCCCTCCACTTCCATTCCCTGGGCTTTCTGGGGAACTGCGAATGTAAAGATCACCCACACAAATATTGTGTAGATGAGAGTCATGATTACTGCAAACCAAGATGTTGGCATGGGACCTCCTAGGTCAATGCGTAGTTAGACTTGCGAATGTAGCTACTAAGGTTAGTGCTACGCTTTTGGTACGTTCCTTCAAACCCGTACACCTGTGACAGTAGCCAGTTGAACAGATTACTATCTGCCATCTCTGCCAGTATGTCACGGTAGTGCCCACGCAAGTGGTTCAGGTTATTCGGGTGTGCCTTGAAGTCATCATGTACCGTGATGATCTCGAAGGGCCGATGCAATAGCATCTGGTGCAGGATACGGTTCAGTGCATTCAGGTGTTCAGTGGATAACAGTTTCAAATCAGTGCTAGTGAGGTAATCGATGATTACAATGTCAGCCATGCCAGACTTTTCATAGAGCTCTACGTAGCGTTCTACGCGCTCATCACTAAAGATAGGGATTTCAGCCACCTGCTCATAGGTGTGCCGGCTAAGCAGCTCAGTCACAATGGCATCATGAGCAGCTGCTATATACTCCTCATTGTAATTACACCGACGCTCAAGACAGCGCTTTATATATGCGTCAACAGAGTGGATTACGTTAGCAGCATTCTTCACATCAGTCTCACAGCCCTCGTTCTCGTACCAGACGTACTGCATGGTGTGACCACCAAGTTCGTCTATCTCAAGACCTTTCTGGACTTTCTTCATGACTTTGACATTAACATCAAAGCCGTCAGGTAGAGTCCAAGAGTGTGACAGTGCGAATGAATTCCATGAGTCTACAAGCAACTGCAGTGCATCACATGCCCCAGGGCATATCTCAAACATGCTCTTCTCAAAGGCTTCCAATTCCTTGGTTCCTTTACCGAAGAGGAGCTCAGGCTCTTTCTCAGATCCGTACAGGCTGGTCATTACACCTACCTTTACCTTTTCCCGATCGTCTTCTACTTTGGTACCCAGCTTCTGCTGCATTACCTCAGTCATATCGGTGTAAGGGTCTGGTCGTTCGCCGGTGTCGATCAATCCAGTGTGCCTGGCGCCATCAAGGCATCCAGTCAGTACTGACATGATCTGCATACCACTAGCAATGGCATCCATGCCTACCATGTGGCCGATGGCGTCCCCGCGCTGCGCGCGGCGGACTGCCATTACGGCCTTAACGTACAAGGGATAAGTCTTCCAACGAGGCTTTGCTTCTCCTATTACCTCTAAGTCATTCAGGTTCTCGGTAGCCCAGGCTATGCGCTCCTGGAACGTTTTCTTGTCCAAGCCAAAGTTGTTGGCTACGTCGATCAACAAGTATTCCCAGCCACTGAATTTCTGCATCATGGTGTGTGCCTATACCTATTAGTTCCGTCTTCCCAAGTCCACTCTTCGATGTCGAAACTCTCCATCTGGTGTCTCTTGGCCCATTTGAGTGCGTCTTTCCACGAGGCAAAGACTCCTTGTACGGGGTCTTCGCTATCCTCGTAATCAATCAGCACATATATATCTGGTCTAGTCATAGGTTTCCTCCTTGTAGAAGTCGACTGACTCTGAATAATAGCCGTTACTGTTACCGTACCACCGTAGTGTTACGAACCCTTTTGCTGTGCCCAGCTTGTAGAAAGTCCAGGTCTCGCTGAAGTCTGATTCATATTTATTAACGCCGCCGAACCAATCAGTACCTACAATGAGAGACTGGGTCTTCATCTCTTTGATCATCTTTTCAGAGCCGTTGAGATCTGCGACTGAGCGAGCATCTGACGTAACCTCTTCTGCTTCCACAAAGGGAGAGCCTACGAGGTCATCCAGGTCACCAATCACTTCTTCTAACCAGACACTTTCACAGCAATCCTGGATATGATCCATGATGTAACGCTCACCGCTTTCCATGACAAAGACCAATCGGTCACCGGTGTTTACTATCTGTTTTGCTGTCTTACCCAGCAGGACGCTTACGCCTCCTTCAACACTTCTCCAGCTCATACTCATCATCCTTCTCCAGCTGCATTTGACCCTGTACCAGAAGGGTACGGGCATGTTCGAGTAGTTCCGCATGTCCATCTTCAAGTATCTCGAGCAAGAGCTCTTTCTCCTTGAGGTAGACACGTGCGAAGTCCGGATCATGTTCTACAATGCTCCGGGTATTACTGATCAAGTCAGCGAGTTTAATGGTGTGCACCTTGGCGTTCTGCATTGCCATGTGCTGACGGTCCAGGGCCTTACGAAATGCCCTATTGCCGTCTCCTGGTTGGCTTACATCAGTCATACCCACCACCAACATGGCGATGTCATGACCGAACCCTGCTTCCTGTGCTGCAAGCACGTCATACGTCACTGGCGTATCCTCCAATACGTCGTGCAAGAACGCTGCAGCGATTATGGTGCAGTCACTGGTAACAGACGCTACGAGACGCGCTACTTCACAGCAGTGACTATCTACGTAGTTCTCACCGGTATACTTACGCACCTGTGAACCGTGTGCCTTACGGGCAAACCTGTAGGCCGCATCGATAAGACCCTGGCTCCTGGGATGAGATATCCCATGTATTTTCTCTTCAGGACTCATCTCCGTACACCTCCAAGTCTGTTGGCCATGTCCATGAGGGGTCATCAGTACTGACTACAGTGCACCCTGTAAGGGACACTACAGCCACTCCAATAACAATGGCTACCACAAGGGCTTTCATGAAACGAATTTCCCAGTTATTCATACGTACTCCGCATTGTAGAATTTGCCGCGGGGATCACGAGGATCTCCTACAAATCTGGCATATTCGAAGGTGAATGTTGTGCCATCGATAGTCAGCTCTGCTGGCCATTGCTCAATGACGTGTCCTGATATTGACTCAATAGAGCCATCGTCCTTCACATAGCCGGCGAGTGTTACACCGGCCATGAAGGAATCATCTACACACATTTTGCTTTTCATTGGTCTACCACGATAGGAATGAATTGTAATTTGAACTGTTCGTACTCTTGTTGGTTAACCCAGCGCTTGTTGATTAGATACTCGTAGTTGCGCTCACATGGCGGACCGCTAGGATCACGCCGCACACTCCTCCGAGTTACTAATACGGGCACTTTCAGGAACACCTTCTACTACCTCCTCGTTTGCAAACTCAATCATCGCTTTCTTGAACGATGACCCCTGAGTCGTGATGTAGTAACCCTGTGCATAGCTGCGACCACGCTTATCCAACCTGTTAGGCAGGTAGAACCGATTGCCTTGGCCTACGATGAGCTCATAGGTGGCATAGCTGTCCAGCTTGAAATCTTCCCAAGCTTTCTGCTGATCAGCGGTCTCGAAGACTTTACCCGGGTTGGGCTCCTCTTCTACTTTGCACAAGAACTCTGTATCCAACTTGAGTGGGATATTGTTCTGCAGATTAATCACATCGAGGCACGCGTCTCCAGTACAGTCGTTGTTCTTGCCCAGTATCACATTGTCATTGAACGTCAGGTAAGCAGATTCGAAGTTATTCCGGAGTTTGTTTGGTGCACATACCATCGGAGGGAGATACATACATCTGTTAACACGCTGAACCAGGTCTTCAGGTACCACTATGTTGCTCTGTACCATGAATGACTCAGTCCTGTCGTTTCTCCAGATGTCATATACATCAGTCTCAGCCAGTACTGCCATAATCTCAGCTACAGTGAGGATACTATCTCGCTTGTCACCGAATCCCAGGAAGTGGGCCACCATTGCAGTGGCTGACACTAGAGTCTCTGGCCTTTGGTAGTACACCGTCGACACAAAGATCTTGATCACGAGCTCCTCCATATCAATCCCACAGAGCTGGGCGATACGTAGGTTCTTGGATTCGTAGTACTCCTGTTCACGATAGTGACGGAGCAGAGTGATACCGAGTTTGATCTTTTCCTGGATAGCAGTTTCAGACAATAAGAATTCACGAATAAGAGGAGAGATGTGTTTCTTACTGAACAGGATCTCGTTGTTCTCCTGCATGTCCCTCGGAATCATATGTGTAACCATTACCCCAGCTCCTTATAGCGTCTGTGTAGTTAATACGTATGAATGCGGCCTGCTCCCGTGTAAACGGATGCCCTGGATACATGTCATACGGCTTATGGTCCTGAACCATCCACCTAAATAACCCATGCACGTGGCGCCATGAGATAAATAGTGTCTGATTATGTTGCTCGTCGGTGACCAAACCGAGTTCGTTAAATTTCATTGTTCTCTATCGCCTCCTTATCCAAAACCATATAAATCCTCCTCGAGACGGCGCATCTCTCGCTCTTCATGAATATGATCTATCTCAACCATACGGTTGATATGGTCTTCGTGCTTGAGGGCCTGCTTCCTTCTGTTCTCTTGACTACAGGAGATACACTGGCCAGTACTAGCCCACCTCAAACCTGAGTGACCGTTCCTACAGGGTTTACCCTGGTATCGCTTGTAGCCCGCTTTAAGGGCTTCTTCACGATCATGGTGTAACGGTCTCCGGCCAGAGGTCATGTAATAAATATCATTGTCGACAGACATTAGAGGTATCTCCTGTTGTTCATGTGGATTCTGACCATCTCTGCATCGCCTGAGAAGTCACAGCCTGGGTTATTACATACCCAGAATTGCTCTCCTACAAACTCTGCTAATGATCTCGAGTAACACGTCGGGCATTTGAGCCGGCCGTCAGGAACAGTGTCAATATTTTGACGGCACAACTCAAAAAACCGATTTTCCCTTTTGCTAGTTGGTTGATGGTCCATATTCCCAGACCTGTACGTTATCCGGAAGGGTTTGAATGATAGGTAACACGAGTTCCCTCCGGAGACCTCCGTTACCAATGCCAGGAAAGTTCAGAGCAAATGTAGCTTCAGCATGCTTATCAGCAATGAAGTTCAACATATTGGTACTGAATTCAATCAGCCCCAGATCAGCTGGGTTACCCCAGAATGTCTTCACTTGGAAGATACTGATCGGTTCTCCGATGAGACAACCATAACGACCGTACTCATCAGTGAGTGAGGGCAGCTCTTCGCCAATCTCGTAGTCAATTCCAGGGAATTTCTCTACAGCTTGCTTGGCTATGCCCCTGCCCATTACCAGGCGACCATCCTTGGTCACCGTGGCATTCGTTGTGACGATGAAGTAGGTCACCTCTTCATAGGCGTCCCACATATTCCCCTGTTTGAGGATCATCGCTGCACAACTCCCAGGCGTACCAGCTGGCGTCCCTTAACAAGGTTGTTAATAACATCCGTGTGCTGGTACACCATATACGAGCGATCACTCGCATTTACTGCCACACCACGACTCAGTACCAGCTGAGTTGCTGCATTGGGGATACCGGTGTGACGGTACCGCTTACTTTTCAGTGCCTTCTTTTTCATTGGATTTCTCCTCTGTTGAATAATTAATACCTAGCCACTGACACAGGCTTCTTCCTGTCGTACATCGCCTGGATCATATGGGCTGTGCCTCGGGACTCACCATCCCAGAATGCCAGCAGTCCATCAGCAAAGTCCGCCATCTCCTCATTTCTGAGATATCCGGCTCTCTTGCCATTGGTATGCCAATCAGCAGGGAATTCATACAGCTGTATCCCATGCTGCTTAGCAAAGCTGGCTCCAATGGCATCTGCACCACGTGCCATGCCACTTACAATCGACACTACTGAAGTATCTGGCATACTGTTCACCAGCTCAGTCAGCTCTTTCTGGAACATGAGCTCATCACTGAAATCCCTGCCTCCAGCAATAATCAGCTTGAACTCACCCAGGAGTTTCCTCCCACTGTTGTGCGTCTGTACTATCAATTGATCTGACATTTCTGCCTCCTGTATTCAAATTCACACATTACACGCCGCGGAGCGTGCGCTAGAGCTCTTCTGGGCACGATGCTATACCTTGGCATCAATTCACCCAAACGAGCCCACAGGGCTTCCTAGGAGCTCTGAGGACCATCAGTCGGCTACGCCTCCTGTAGTCCCTTCGGGACTATCTAGCTCTTCTGGACTATCTTCCATTTCGGGACTATCTCTCGTTTACTGACGCACCTGGTACCACTGTAGTGCGCCGCCAGGCGCCAGGCCTGTACTGACTCACACTGCAGCGCTCAAGCTGGCACGCCCCACCGCCAGCGCACAGCGCTCTCTCAATCCACTGTATCTGGAGTAACTGACAAAAAAATGAGCCTACCCCGAAGGGTAGACTCGAAGCCTGGATGGGACTACGCCTGAGCGTCTTCACCTGCCTCCTCGGCTGAAGCCTTGCGTCCGCCGATGGCGAAGCCTGACTTGGCCTTGTTGGCATTCTGGAAGTCGAGCAGGAGCGCATCCTGTACATCTGCGAGGTCGATGGAGCCAGTGTTCAGGCCCTGAATCAGACCTGCATGGTCTTCCCGATCCATGTACAGAGGAGCTGCGCAGAGCTTGGCCTTGGAGCCATCTTCACGCTCAACGTAGAAGTTGATGAAAGCATCTGCCTTGCGGAAGTTGCCACCGTTGTTACCGCCGTTGTTGCCACGCTGGAATACAGCCATGGGATTTCTCCTTTACTGAGAGTTATGGGCCGTCGCTCAAAACAAGCTCGATCACCCATACTACGCCACAGGCGTAGTCCGAAGAGTTAGGGAGTAGCCGAAACTACCCCCTTGAGAGCCATCAGGCCACCTCACGCGAGTCTTCGAGGAACTGAGGCAGGCACTCATCGCAGACGATGATTGTCCAGCCATGCTCCTCTAAGAGCTTCGGTGGTGTGTTCTGAAAGGTGAACGTGGACTCAAGGCCATCTAGAGGATGACCCTGAGCCATGCAGTAGGCACACTGACCGTCAACATTCACGGCAGCATATCCACAGATGACTTTCCCCTGCGCCGACGTGTAGCCATCGGCTTAGGTTCCAGTCTGATGTTCTCTATCCACATCCAACGAACGATGTGAAGCCAGAACGTGTACACGAAGATGAACAGAATGGTCAGTGCCAAAGTGTCCATCACCTGTGCATCGATGAGCATAACCTGCAGTCTCATCAGTGCTGCAAAGCCGAGCAGAGCTACGGCTATAATTAACAATCTCATACACTATCTCCTTTAGGTTGTGTATAGCGTGAAAGAGTGACTGAAGGCTAAATAGCCTCCAGTACTCCTTCTTGCATTGCGATGTCAGGATCAATGCCCATTTCCTCGAGCATTTGCTCCATGACATCGAGTTTCCAATGGATGCGACGGACTGTTCTGTCCTCGAAGCCGAATGCAACAAATGCTTCGTATCCATCACACCAAACCCTGTGAGCGGCCTGCACCATAGCCTGCGGCTCACGTTGTTCACAATCTCGGATGTACATACACTATCTCCTCTGTTTGTAATCACCCAGTACACGCCACAGGCGTGTCAAAAAAGGTTGAAGACCCTAACGGGCCTTCTTCCAATACCTAAGATTGCACGAAGTGAAACCACTTTCGAGCTTGCTGAGCAAACTCTCGATTTCCTTCTGCTTGAGCGGCTTCGCGTAGTAATACACGCTGCCGTTCTTGAACTCTACGTAGACGCGCTTCTTGTTCTGCTTGCCCACGCCCCACTTTACTGCCGTACCTGACTTAGCCATGCTCTATCTCCTCGTTGAGAGCCAATGTTCTGGTACTAGGGCACAGCCCTAGGTCTATATCTCATGATATGCCCTCTCTTTCTTTTAATGTGCTATCTCTCCCGTGTGTACTGTGTACGCTTCTGGTGTGTACAGAGGAATGGGAGCACCTACCCTTGCGGGTAGGGCTCCACTAGGCTACTTAGCCTTAGGTTGACGCTTGGCCTTGGCAGCAGCTGCCTTAGCCTGAGCTTCTTCGATGTTGGACGTAGCCTCGATAGACATCGTGACATTTAGTTCACGAGCCTTCGTTTCGGCTATTTGCCCAATCTCATCTGCAGCAATGCAGAACCTTTCGGCTGCACTGAACAGTGAGTACAGAGCTGACCACATCTTACCAAGTGCATCGAACATAACTACCTCCTATAGGACTGAACTAGATGCAAGGGCGTACGCCCACACCAGCCCACAGGGCTGGAACATAGGGGGGGGTGTTTACGATGCTGAACAGGGTGGTCAGTCAGTGCTACGTTCGTAAGTAATTATTAATTTTTCAAAAAACCCGCGGTATATAAACGGTATAAAAATTATATAAAAAAGCCCCCAGGGCTTGATGACCGTGGAGGCTTGTTAATCAACCCAGGTTGCAGATGGTTCCTACAACCAGTACAAGGGTTAGGGTGGTTAGTACTGCTATTAGTTGGTTTTCTACATCGTGCTCTTTGATAAACATTGGTACCTCCGGTTAATGGGGGCCCTTTATATATTATTTATTTAGAGTATACATACTAATACGGCGCTGCCGCGGACCGGACCCGCGGAGCGGGCCGGCCGCTAGGCGCCTTTAGGGGGGAAGTGTGTGAGATCGAGGATGTAAGTGTGCCGGCGTATATCACCACCCCGGGTACACTCCTTACGGTAGATGCCAGCCTTCTTGAGCTTACCCAGGACTCTTTTGGATTTATCCAGGGACCAGCCGAAGTAGTCGCTGATGGCCTCGGGACCAAATGCCAGGTTCTTTTCTTTGACGGCTTCTAAAAATAATAGATAGGTAACCAGTATAAAGCCATTATCGCCTACAGCGCGTACGAGCTCTTGTGTTTGTTGTCTGGTTAACTGGTACTTGCCACGTGGTGGGGCGGGAACATCACCGATTACTTCATAACCGAGTCGATACATAGTAGGGGTCTCTTTTTATAGTGGTGTATTTGCTGCTTTCGCATACGATTATACAGCGGATATACTCCCTACACAACGCGAAAAAGGCAAATATCCACCTTCCAGATTCCGTAAGTCATTGATTTCGAAGAGTATTCGAGGAGTTTTACTGGCCTTAATAGGGGGGTGTATACCCCCTAAAAACATCAATGGAAATTCCGGGACTGGTCCAGAAACATACGCCAACGGTATGGGGGGTAAAATATCCCCCCCATTCATCCCATATGGTAGAAAACGGCTAATTGAACTGGCCTGGTTGAGGGATATGTATACAAAAGCGACATGTGGACGGCTTGTGTATAAATATGTGAAAAATGTAAACACATGTCCTATGTTGGACGGGAATATGAAGAGGGCACAGACCATGGTAATGGCACTAGCATGTCTTCTCGTGATTATGGTCGTAGCGGAACACTATGTCTGAAGAAGCGAAAAACAATATGGCTGCTAATAACGAGGATATCCGGAGGCGCTTTGAGCATCTGGAGGGTAGGGCCGATGTAACTGATACACGCCTTACGGCGGTAATGGAAGACCTGGCATCAACGAAGAGCACCGTGGAGAGTATCCGCGACATCTTGGGTCAGATGTCTAATAATCGTCCCAATGTGATGAATGTCGCTATTGGGGTCGTTGCCGGCGTTATTGGACTGGTTCAGTATGTGGATTTGAGGTTACAGCCAGTACTGAACAGCACCACTGTGATTGAAACCAGTTTGGATGCTATGCATGCCCGGGAGCTGGAAGCAGCTGAACGGCGTGGCAGGTGGATCCAGATGGTGGAAGCCCAGGGTGAGCATTTGATTCATGTGGATGATTTGTTCCACAAGACCGAAGAGCGAGTAGCAGAACTAAGAGAGGAGGCCTCGGCAGGAAAGGTTAGCCGTCTGGCCACTGGGGACTACGTAAAAGAGCACGTGAATAACCCGAGGTACCACCATCCTGAACCGGTCAGAATACCGGAAGTGAAAGAATCACCCCGACTGGAAAAGGAATACCAGTGACAATCAGGGTATTGATTACCCGGGTCATGAATCGGGAGGGCGGATACGTAGATCACCCCGCAGACAGAGGGGGTCCCACTAATTATGGGGTCACCCAAGCCACCCTTTCCGCTTATCGCGGGGAGAATGTCTCCAAAAAGGATGTGAAGGACCTCACTGAGCGGGAGCCCCGGGACATCTACGAGCAGAATTACTGGATAGAGCCTGGTTTCAGCCAGATGGGCCACCGGTCTCTACACCTCATAGATGCAATATTCGATGCAGCTATTAATCATGGGACCAAGAATGCAGTGCAGATGCTGCAGAGAGCTATTGGGGAGAACCCAGACGGATTACTGGGCCCTGTTACCCTGGGTACACTGAATACTATGCAAGATCAGGAGGTAATGGCACGCTTTATCGGCCAGCGTGTGATCTTCTATGGGCGCCTGATTACACGGGATCCCAGCCAGGCAGCATTTGCATATGGGTGGATGAGACGCTCCGCGGAGTTTATTAGAGTCATCCCCATCACCTGATCCTAAGTCGCTACCTTAGGACCGTTGGCCCCGCGTCTGGAAACAGCCGGGGCCTTTTTTATTGCAAAGGTTTTCTAAATAACTATACTGTGCCTAAACCCAAGTCACTATAGGTGGCCTAGGAGGGCACAATGTTGGCTTTAGTGGAACAATGTGAGCACAGTATCGCACGCCACCCGATTGGGCTGTACTACATGATAGTACTGGTTCAAGGGGAGGGTGGTAAGCCGTGCTCTGCGGCCCGATGCAGCAAATGTGGTACGAAACTCGACGAAGACCAAATCAATAAGATTGTGAGGCGCAAATGAGCGATAACACCCTGCCAGTGGCCGGCGAGCCCCCCCTGTCATTAGAAGAATTTAAGGAGGCCATGCCGGACCACGTCCGCAAGAATGTGAATCCTCATTTGATGGAGCGCATCAATGAACGCCTCCAGGACCCCGATATGTACGAGTACTACAGGAATAACCTGATCTCGTACTCAGAGGTGCTGAAGTCGGGTAAGTACAAGATGGAGTCCTACCTGAATGCGGTGGTTTACTGCAGTCACCGTCTGATGGGCCGCACTAATCTCGAGAGCTATACCAAGACCTTCCCCGATAAGGTCAAGGAATGGCAGAGCCGCGGTATGTCTTCAAAAGACATCAGTGCTCACGTCTCAGCGTTCAACAAGACCCAGTTAGTGATGGCTATTCTTGAACAGGCCATGGTTCCTACCTGGATCCTGAATCAGGACCTGTTCCAGGACGCCCTGAATACCCAGGCCGAACTGATGCTCCACGCGAAGAGTGAAAAAGTTAGGTCAGATGCGGCCAATTCCCTCTTGACACACCTCAAACCCCCCGAGGCCGCTAAGATTGAGCTGGATATCGGGGTCAAGAAGGATTCAAGCATCAATGCCCTCCGGGAAGCTACAATGGCACTTGTAGCAGAACAGCGTGAAGCCATCCGGGCTGGGGCCATTGGTGCCACAGATGCCGCAAAGAGCAGAATATTACTGGATAACGAGACTGGCGCACCTGTAGATGAGTAATCTTATGGGGGTGGGTCATGGCAGAAATACCGGTACTTTTTGTAACACTGGGCAACAACTTAGCAGGATTCGATTTGGAGGATATCCGATTAATCCTGCCATGCAGAGAGCAGCCCGATACCAGGTCAGTAATTTACACGTCAACGTTCCCGGGCGGAGTTACGGTGGACGAGGTATGCGAAGAATTAATCCTGGAGTGGAGCAACGCTCTGTGTGGGATAGATGATGAAGATGAATCAGAAGATGGTGGAGAGGTACAGGATGGCGCCATTTCAGTCTCTGACAGGGATTCGTTACCTGACGCATCCGCGGGAGTGGTTCGCCTGGAGGCCTGTAAAGACTGAAGACGGTTGGAAGTGGTTACGCCATGTCTGGTACAGGGATGTACTGATTAGCTACACAGAGCTCTGCCACTACAGTGGTTACGGGCACGACAAGTGTAAGGTGAAAAGGATCTACTACGTGGAGCCGAATACATGAGTAACATGGCAATAGATCCCGTAGCTGATGTACTGAAGGAGGCCATGACTGTTGAACAGTACCTGGCTAAGCTCAGCTACAAACCTGATCCTGATTACGTACCCAGTGACTTTGCTCTCGAGTATGTGACCTTCATCAAGCTGGTTAACGGCGTAGACGGCGAAGAGCACGAGACACCTCTGGTTCACTATTACATGCTGGATACCCTCACCCATAACGGGGCCCGGGTAGCCAACCTCTGTCACCGCGGTATTGCAAAGACCACCCTGATGGGTGAATACCTGTTCCTGTACCTGGCTCTCTATGGAGAGATTCCTGGGTTCGGAAAGATCACCCTGGCCATGTACGTCTCTGACTCAATCGACAACGGCGTCAAGAACATGCGGAAGAACCTGGAGTACCGTTGGGAGAACTCCGACTTCCTCAAAGAGTACGTGCCGCATACCAAGTTTACCGATACCCGCTGGGAGTTCTGTAACCGGTCCGGGGAGACTTTCATCGTCAAGGGCTACGGCGCAAAGACTGGCGTGCGGGGTGCCAAGGAAATGGGACAACGTCCCCAACTGGCTGTGCTCGATGACCTGATCTCGGACGAAGACGCGCGGTCACCAACGGTGATCGCTAGCGTCGAGGACACGATCTATAAGGCGGTCGACTACGCACTCCACCCGACGAAGAATATGATCATCTGGTCCGGTACTCCGTTTAATGCGAAGGACCCGCTGTACAAAGCGGTAGAGTCTGGTGCCTGGCAGGTGAACGTCTTCCCAGTATGCGAAGAGTTCCCGTGCGAGCGGGAGGAGTTCCGCGGATCCTGGCCTGATCGATTCAACTACGACTATGTCCTGGACCAGTACGAGAAGGCGAAGAAGCTGGGTAAGATCGATACCTTCAACCAGGAATTGATGCTACGAATCATGTCCGATGAGGACCGCCTCATCCAGGACAATGAGATCCGCTGGTACTTCCGGGACAACCTCCTGAAGAACCGCGGCCGGTTCAACTTCTACATCACTACTGACTTTGCGACCTCTGAGAAGGAGTCCGCGGACTACAGCGTGATCAGTGTGTGGGCTATCAACAACCAGGGTGATTGGTTCTGGGTAGACGGTGTTTGTGAGCGTCAGCTCATGGGTAAGAATATCGATGACCTGTTCCGCCTGTGTCAGGAGTACCAGCCCCAAGAGGTGGGTATCGAGGTGAGTGGTCAGCAGAGTGGTTTCATTGACTGGATCCAGAATGAAATGATGACCAGGAACATCTGGTTCACCCTGGCCAGTGAGAACAACAACATGAAGCCCGGGATACGCCCCAATACGAACAAGATGCAGCGCTTCAACGTGACAGTACCGTGGTTCAAGCTGGGTAAGATGTACTTTCCGGAGGAGTTGCGGAGCTTTAAACCGATGATTGAGGCCATGGATGAGTTGAAATTGGCTTCACCAGGCGGATTTCGCAGCAAACATGATGACTTCATTGATACCATCTCCCAATTGGCTCAATTAAACGTGTGGAAACCGTCCGAAACAGCCGGCATGAAACGCACTGACGACATGTGGGACCTGGATGATCCAGTACACGAAGACTCCGCGTACGATTCGTACGTAGTATGAGGGACTAGAGATGACACTCGAAGACGTATATGACCAGCTAGCTTACGGTGAACTCAAGAATGTTGTGTTCGGCCGGCGC
>Ga0181591_10001407_pt1 | contig 20475 bp, 14 predicted proteins | sample 071ome_33_FD_133757 | JGI IMG/M metagenome (GOLD analysis project Ga0181591, IMG submission 133757) | Coastal salt marsh microbial communities from the Groves Creek Marsh, Skidaway Island, Georgia - 071412AT metaG (megahit assembly) | ecosystem: Environmental > Aquatic > Marine > Intertidal...
AATGGCAGTTGCCATTCCGGCAACCGTTCCGGAGAAAGCAGCGGCTACACCGCCGTCGTCCTGCAGGGCGACACCACGGAGATCATTCTCACGACGAAAACCCAGCTGAGTAAATCTTTCATTCCCGATTCCGGCCCGCATTACGATATCATATCCAAAGGCATTCGTCTCACCCTTCGCGCTACCAACCTCAACAGGTTCCTGACCTGCATCGTTAAGGAAAACAGAGCCTTCGTTCGTACCCCAAGCCCCATAAACGCCACCTATGACATCCGCGGATGAAACATTTGGACCGCTGGAACCTGAGCCGGGGTTAGCGGGGTCGAAACTGAATGCTGCCGCATTCGTTCCATCCCATCCTGCTACCAGAGTAATGTGCCCAGTGCCCCCGGTATCTGTGGTGCCATGGTTTTTTATGTCTCCATTCACGCTGATGTCACCATGGGCAAAGAATGACAGCGAGTTAGGACTGTCATAGACTATGTTTGATCCAGAGAGAATGCTGATGTTCCCAGGCTGATTGCCGGTACTGGCGGTGTGGATAACAACATTATTTTGAAGGACCGCCGTGACTAGATCCGTGTCAGAAATCGTCGCTCCCGGTCCGGAACCGACAACCACATCGATCGGGTCAAGCAAGAGAACACCGGCGTTCCCGTTGAATGCCGCGGTCGATACACGCCCGCGATAGGCAAGGCTGTTCACTCCAGATACTTCAACAAATCCCCCGCTACCAACACTACCAAGCGCCTGAGCAGAAACCTGACCTTGAAACATCGTATCTCCATCGGACCAGACAATAACTTCTCCGCCATTATCACCAGAACCGTCTGCAAGAATCAACGCTCCGCTTTCGATGGTGGTAGAATCGGAATTTCGAATATCTGCATCATTCCCCTGCATTCCGCCTCCAATACGAACACTGCCGCCAGCAAGACCGCTTGCATCAATGCTAGAGCTGCCACCAACGACGACTTGGCTAGCCGATACATCAACAGTGCCACCGTTACCGACATCACCCGCAACATTCACAACTCCGTTGACCGTCGCAGAGGAAGCACCAGAGATTGTGACCGATCCGCCAACTGTTCCAGCCGCAGTAACGGAGGTCGTGTCAGAAATCATGACATCGCGACCCGTTACACTAACAGACCCGCCAACTTGACCGGCCTCGCCATCCGCATCGACCATACCTCCAGCAAGATTCACATTTCCGCCGCCAACATTGATCTGCCCGCCAGATCCGTTTTGATTCCGAGCAACCAATTGGCCTGTATTCACGATACTTCCACGAGAGCCGGCATTGAGGGTAAGCTTACCGCCACGGAAGTTATAACCGCTCGCTCGAACGAGACCATCATTTTTGATCGCTAAGGCATAAACGTTGCCATGAGACTTGAGTTCCGCAGCAGCACCGGCAATTTCGCCTGCGTTCTCAATTCCAGTGGCTCCCCCCGGGCCTCCAGCAAGAACCGAAATCATTCCGCCCGAAGCGGTTTGATCGACGATGATATCTCCACCAGCACCAAAAGCGACGTTTCCATCAGGGGCGTTTACCGTACCGTAGTTCTGCAGGAAATTACCGAGGAGAACGACATCTCCGCCACTACTGCTGATCGCTCCGTAGTTCGTCACACCGGCACCATTACTCCCCTTATATCGAATGGAACCGCCGTTGAGAAAATCGCTATCTTTCGTGTCGAGCGTCGACAGCGTGAGCAACCCCCCAACATCAACCGAACCTCTAGGACCTACAACAACCCCATTCGGGTTGATGAGAATGACACTCCCATTGGCTCTCAGTTGGCCGTGAATCGCAGAAGGATTTCCGGTTACGACTCGGTTCAAAGCGACCGAATTTTGACTCGGCTGATGAAAAGTTGTCACTTCACCATTTTGAATCGAGAACGACTGCCAGTTGATAATCGCTCGATTGGATGACTGAATGATGTCCACTCGTCGGGTTCCGAGCCCCTGGATACCTACGAGCCCTGCTCTAACATTTGCACCCATCGGATTGGCCTGCAGACCAAGTGGTAAAAGGGTTAGACCCGGCATTAGGGTAGCGAGAATGAGCCCCTGGAAGACCAGGCACTTTCGCAGATTAGGAATTATCGTTCTCATTTTATCGTAGGGGGAGTTGGTCGGCGAGCGAGGTAGAGCCTTTCTCACGCAATCAAACATACGGTATAAGTCCTAGTGAATGACAGCATCAGGGGCGCTTGTAAATCCAAAATTCAGGATTTTTTTCACCTCAATTTCAGTCAGGTTTGTCGTTCTCCAGACTCCTGTGACACATCTTGGAGAAAGAAATTCGCAAACTTGCATTCCAAATTGCTTCGGAAAACAAAAATTTCGACCTCATTTACTTGTCAGTTTCATGTGGAGAATCAGCCGATGCTGCGTAAACGCTGCTAATTCCGCACAGTTGAGGAAACCATGACGATTCGGAAAATCCGTTCTTGTCGATCAAATTTCTCATTTCTGTTCCAGAAGGGAACCTTTCGATGGAATCCCCGAGGTAGGCGTATGCCTCTTTGTTTCCGGTGAGCCATCCAGCAATCCGTGGCAGGATCTTGTGAAGATAAAACCGATACAAAAAAAGCAGCGCTCGATTTCGAGGAAGGGAGAAATCGAGAATAACCAGTTTTCCGCCCGGCCGAAGAACTCGCGCAAACTCCTGCAAAGCCGCAGACCAGTCAGCCATATTCCTCAATCCGTAACCAATCGTTACCGCGTCGAAAGAATTATCCGAAAAAGGAAGGGCGAGCCCGTCTGCTACCACCAAGTCCTCCAATCCTCGTTTTTTCGCCTCCGCCAGCATTGGTTCGCAAAAATCCGAGCCAATTACCTTTGCCTGGGGAACTCTTTTCTGAACGGCTCGCGCTAGGTCACCGCTCCCGGTTGCCACATCGAGCACAAATTTAGGCGAAACCGCTGCCACGATCGAGGCCACCTTCTTTCGCCAGATAATATCAATGCCCGCGCAGAGAAAGTGATTAGTCATCACATAGCGCGAAGCGATGGAAGAAAACGTCTGGTGGACAAATTCCGGATTCTGATCGCGTTGGGCGCTGCTCATTTCAGACAGGATACGCTCGCCATGGCCATAGCGATACACGCCAGTCTCACTCCGTCAGACTAAAAACATCGAACGATGCCTTCGCGGAAAGTGCTCACGAGAGGACTCGAACCTCCACGGGTTTAACCCCACTAGAACCTGAATCTAGCGCGTCTACCAATTCCGCCACGTGAGCAGCGAGGATTCGCAGCGATGACCGCAGAACGGCGCGCCGAAGCGAGCGGTAAGAAACATGGAAATTCCCCGCTGACAACCGGTTTTATTTGCCGATCTTGTTGGCAGTATTCTCTTTGCCAAAATTCCTCTCCCCATCCCTTTGACCTCCTACCCTATCCATCTCTGGCGAGACTGCGAGCCTCGCAGTGCCGCGGCCCATATGGCCCTGGATGAAACTCTTTTCCGCATCACGGAAAAAACGGGAATCGTCATCGCTCGATTCTATGATTGGGCATCGCCGGCACTAACATACGGATATTTTGACCAACCGCCGCAGCAGAGCAGCATCCCCGCGATACGCCGCTTCACCGGGGGCGGCCTTGTCGAACACGGAGAAGACCTCACCTTTCTACTCACGATCCCCAAAGCCTGCAAACTGTCGCATCAATCCTCCCGCGACCTCTATCAGACCATTCATCTGGCTATCGCAAAAGCCCTCCATTCTTTCGGACTCAAAGTCACCCTGGAGAATACCGAAACGGCAAGACAAAACGGTCCCTGTTTCCAGACACCAGTTCCCCAAGATGTCATGGATCCAAATACGAACCTGAAAATCGGAGGCGGAGCTCAGCGTCGAACTAGACAGGGAATCATTCATCAGGGCAGCCTGCGTTTACCGGCGAACTACAGGAAAGTGGAATCAGAATGGATTGCGGAATGGCTGAAACAACTGTTTGGCGAGCTCGTTGAATATTCCGAAAAAGACAGACAAAGCGCAGTCAGCGCAGCTCTGGACTTGGAGAAATCTCGCTACAAGACGGACGAATGGAACCTATCGAGACAAGAGTTCTCCTGATTTTTGCTGTAGAAACCTCCGCAAATCTGTGTTACTAAGAGGGTTCGCATCTGTTTGGATTCCCTGATTGTTAAAAAACCTAAACCAAGCAGCGCGCGTCTGAATCATGCAAAGTTGGTTTACGTTTGAGCTCGATGGCGAGGAGTGCCGTGTTGAAAAAGAGGATACCCACAGATCGCTCGCTTCCTTTTTGAGCCAACTCGACCCCTGCTTTCACGACTTTTCCATTCACGATGCCTGGCAGGGCGGAAACCCTGTCGTAATGGGAGACCTGGAAGGAGACCGGCACCGGTTTCGCGTCGTCGACGCAGGGCTCATCATGCTGCCAATGTTGGCAGGACGTCAGATCTGGACCTCAGAAGGAATCCAAAACGCCGAGCCTGACCACCCGGTCAACCTTGCCCTGCGAAATCACCAGCTAGAATGCGGCATAGAGCGGACGGGAGCGCTCCGAATACTGCTCTTCGAAGGTTACTACCGCCCCGACTTGCGACGCCAGGGCCAGATCAGCGACCAGTTCGATTCCATTGTCACACGCACCGCAAACACCCCGGCAATCCGGGAAGTAGCTGCCCAGGTTTTCGCCTCGACGGAACAACTTCGTCACGAAGCTGCCCAGCGAGCAGAGCGATCCGGAAACGAAAGCTCCGTCTGGACGGGGAAGCACGATATCTTCGAAGACCGATTTACGAAGAGGCTTTTCCGAATGAAGGAACGCCCCTCATTCAGTTACGTTGACGGAGCGAAGCGACGATTCTATCGCCCCTCGACCCTCGTTGAAATGCTCCGCCTCAAGCGGGAATACCCGAACGCACGCCTCGTATCCGGAGGGACAGAGCTCGCCTCTCTCGCAGGAGGAGTCGAATGGCCGAATCTCATTTCCGTCGAGGCCATCAAAGAACTCACCGATTTCATCACCACGGAAGAAGAGTGGGAAATTGGTTCAGCGATCTCTCTCACCGAAATCGCTGAACTCATTGGGCGCGAATGTCCCTCCGTTCCCAAAGCGCTTCGGCGCTTCGCATCGCGCCCGATTCGGAACCGCGTCAGCCTGGGCGGTTACCTCGCCTCCAGCTGGAAAGATGGACCAATCACTGCGCTGCTGATGGCCCTGAATGCCCGAGTGATTCTCCTTTCAGAAGACGGCGAAAGAGACGCTCCCCTTTCTCAATTTTTCGAAGAGACCGGAGAATCGATCCTTATACCGAACGAAATTATTCGCGCCGTCATCATCCCTCGAAATTCCGCTTCTGTGCTCGCCCAAAGGGGCGTCACAGCTTCGATAACAGATATCTACACCGCTGCTCCTCGACGCTCACTGAGCCGAGTCTGGGGAACTGGTGCCTTTTCCCTCGAATTGCGAGATCAAACGATCGCCAAGGCGCGCATCGCTTATTCTGGCATTGGCAAAATTCCGACCCGGGTTCGCGATGTCGAAGAATTTCTTGCTGGGAAAAAGTGGAACGAGTCCACTGCGCTAGAGGCACTCCCTTTACTCAACGACAAAGTCGAAGTCGATGAATCCCGGGGCGAAAGTGCCTATCGTAAACAACTCGTCGTGACTCTGTTCCAAAAGTTTCTTTCCCAGCATCCGAAGCACGATAGCATTCGTCCCGAGCAATTGACCGCCACCGGTGAGTTTGCGAAGCTCGACCAACCCTTCTTCGACGCTCTCCCTTCCTGACACCCATTTCACTCTGTTGCGCCATAAATGGACGACTCCGAAGACAACATCACACCCTTTCGCCTCCCTGGTTCGCCTGACAGCGATTCAGGAGAAACCTTTCGCGAAAGACTTCGCCGTCGTCGCCGCGAGATGGTCGGAAAAACAACTCCTCGGCACACACGGACGTGGCAATCGAGGCAGAAAAGCCTCGTCGCATTAGTCGTCGAAAGCCCCCATGCCTCGGCCACCATTGCTCGGAAAAATGGGGCCAGTGCGGCCAGTGAAGAAGGCATCGCCACCGTTCTTTTTTCGGAGAATCTCCCTCCATTCCAGAACACCCTCGGAAAAGCCTGGTCCAACAAACCTTTGCTCGCCGAAGACAAAGTCGACTATCTTGGGCAACCCGTCGCTCTCGTAATCGGTTCGGACGAAGCCACCTGCCGACGCGCCGCGGCACAAATTGAAATCGATTACCACGAGAATTCCGGAATTCTTACTCTTGAGCAGGCTCTCGCAATGGAGAGCTTTCATGGCGAACCTCGATCCTGCTGTCGTGGTGATGCCAAAGCCACCCTGGCAAATTCACCAAACCGCCTCGACGGAACCTTCAACATTCCCGCTCGTAAATCCCACCCCAGACTCGGAGGGGAACTCATCATTCGCCCCTTGCGCAATGGATCGTCGCTTGCCGTCGAAGCCCCTTCCCTCCTCCCCACTCTCGTCAGAACTGCGGTGGCTTCTGCGGCAGGACTTCCGGAGTCAGAAGTGCATCTCGAACCTCGCGACGTTCCCGGACTTAGCGGAGCCCTCGAACTCGCACCCGTTCATCTCGGTGCGCTCGCGGCCCACGCCGTCATCAAATCCGGGAGTGCCATCCGCATTGTGACGGAGTCCCCCCACTCGCCAGTTCGAACTGGCAGAGGCCACGAAACGAGGGCCGCCTACGAAGTAGGATACAGCGACGACGGCACCATCGAAGCCGTTCGCATGCGCATGGCTCTCGATGGCGGTCACTACCTTGCCGACTCCCTTAATGCACTTGATCGCGCGCTTCTCCACACGGATGCGGTTTACCGAATTCCCAACCTCGAGATGAGCGCCCGGCTCGCCCGGACCAATCGTCTCGTGACCTCCGCCTTACCTGCCGAAGGCTCAGCCCAAGGCACCTGGGCGATGGAAGAAATCATCGAGCGCGTCGCCGAGGCAACCGATCTTTCTCCTCATGAAATTCGGGAGAAAAACTTCTACTACGAAGAGCAGGAGCCAAAGACGACACCCTACGGTCAGCCCATTCAGGCGAACTCCCTGCACCGAGTCTGGCACCAGGCGATGGGGAGCAGTGATTTTGAAGAGCGGCACACCGCCATTGCCAAATGGAACCGGAAAAACCCCGGCTACAAACGGGGCATTGCCGCTCTCCCCGTGAAATTCGGCATCGGTGATCCCCGAGCCGAACGAAATTCCGCTGCCGTGATCGTGCAGATTCTTGCAGATGGATCAGTCACCGTCCGAGCCGGACTTGTGGATCTCAACGACGGATTGAACCGACAGATTCAGGAAGAAGTTTCCGCAAAACTCGGCGTCGACGAGTCCTCCGTTCACATCATTCTAAACGACTTTGATTCCCTGCCCCGCGCAACACCAGTGATCGGAACTGACGCTGCCGGGCTAATCCTGCGCGCCCTTGATGATGCCTGCGCGGCCCTCCGTCGACGCCTTCGAGAGGTAGCTCTCCAACTCTTCGCTGCAAAGGGACAAACCGAAATCGAACTGGAGTCGATCCGCTTCTCTCACGGCGTTGTCGGTCCTGACATTACACCAACCGACCCGCTTCATTTCACCGAGGTGGTAGAAGGTGCTTGGCGCAAACGAGTCAACCTCATCGAGACCGGTTATCACCGCACCCCCAATCTCTGGTGGGATCCGGAACTCGGAGCCGGCTGGCCCTTCTCTGCCTTCACCTATGCCGTCGCCGTGACGGAAATTCAGGTCGACGCTTTTACGGGAGAAATTCAACTACTCCGCCTCGACGTCGTTCACGAAGGCTCACCCTCCCCAAATCAGAACGAGCGTGATTTCGCCCAACTCGTCCGCGCCTACCAGATAGGCAGCGGATGGCTGCTCCAGAGTGCCGAGGCTGAGGACGAAGGGGTAACCCAGGAGCACCTCGGAGTTCCCGGCTTTGCCGATGCCCCTTTTGAGGTCAACACTGACCGGCTCCGCCCTCTAGGTGATCCCATGTCGACTCCCGGCGACCCTTGCGGAGAAGCACCCGTAATTCTTGCCGGTTCGATTCACGCTGCGCTGCGCCATGCCCTGCGATCTTTCGGGCTTGAACCCGGACTCGATATCAACATTCCATTCCCCGCGACACCGCCCCAGGTTCTCGCTACCTTCAAGGCAATCAGCACCGCCCTCCGGGAAAAGGAAGATTCGGAGAAGAGGAAAGCCTAATAGATCCACCAAACAGGGTGAAGCCACTGCGCTAACATTGTCAGGTAAATCACCCAATAGGGTTGCATCGCACCCCGATTAGGGACTGTAGTTTTCCCCAAAAAATCGCTACAACACTCGGACTATGGACCGAGCCACAGTGATCTTTTCTGTCATTTGCCTCATTGGAAACTTCATCTCCCCCGCATATGCAAACCTTAAAGCTGGGGCCAATGTGACTGCCATCACTCCTTTGCCGGAACACTACCCGATCAGCACTGCCGGCTCGATGAGCGCTACCTTCATCGATAAAACCGACGAGCAGATTCATTGCCGCACCATCATGCTGGGGCAAGACGACCAACTCATCAGTTTTACGATCGTCGATTCCTGCCTCATTCCTCGAGACATAGCTGATTCGGCAAAGCGAATGGTGTTCCAATCGATCGGAATTCCTGCAGAGAATATCAACATCGCGGCTTCGCACACCCATTCCGCGCCAACATCAACCCCCGCGTTTCAATCCAACCCTCTCGTTGCCTACCAGATTTTCCTCGCAGAGAAGATTGCGGAATCCATCGTCAGCGCTCACGCCAAACTCGAACCTGCCGAAGCCGGCTGGGCGGTCGGCAGCGACCCTACCCAGGTCTTCAATCGTCGCTGGTTTGTAAACGAGCCATACGAAAACCCTTTTGGCAGCACGGGCGATAAAGTCCGCATGAATCCGGGTTACAATAAGGGCAGCGGAAAGGTCTCCAAACCAGCAGGACCAGTCGATCCGGCCATTCCGGTATTGGCAGTTCGATCCACAGGCCCGGGTAAAAAACCGATCGCGCTACTCGCAAACTACACTCTCCACTACGTCGGGAACCCGCCTCGCAGTTCGGAAGGAAAACGACAACTATCCGGAGATTACTTTGCCCGATTCTCCGATATCATGGCTGGGAAAGTTGCTCCGAGCGACGAAAATTACGTAGCCATCCTCTCCAACGGAACGAGCGGCGATATCAACAATATCAATTACGCCGGACCCCCACCTGAGAAATCGTATGCCCCTGGCGAAAAGATGATCGAAGTAGCCACTTCCGTCGCCAATGCCGCTTACGAAGCCTATTTAGATATTGAATACCAACGGGATTTTCCCATTCACGTTGCGACACGAGACCTCAATATCGGAGTGCGCAAACCGAGCCCGGATGATCTCAAGCGAGCTCACGAAATTCTTGGAAGCACCGAGCAGCTCATCAATGGGAATCTTAGCGCGCGCGAAGCCATCTACGCTCGCGAAACGCTGCAATTGCGAGAGTATCCCGACACCATGCCGATTCGCCTTCACTCGATCCGCTTGGGTGACCTCTGCATTAACACGACGCCCTGCGAAACCTTCGTCGAAATTGGTTTGGAATTGAAAGAGTCCAGCCCCTTCGAAACCACCTTCATCATCGAACTTGCCAATGGATACAACGGCTATCTCCCCACTCCACAGCAGCACGAGTGGGGCGGCTACGAAACGTGGCGCGCCAAATCGAGCTACCTCGAAGTCGATGCATCGACCAAGATTGTGGCGGCCTTCGAAAAAATGATGACTGAGCTGAAAAAGAAGTAAGTCCTTAGGAAAGCGTTCTCCGACAACGCCACGACACTGCAGAGATCAACGTAGAGGGCAGCGAAAAACTCTCGACGACACGAACGGGAGTAGGTGAGAGCTACGACTCTTCAGAGAGCAACGCAATAACTTCCTCGACTTTGTCTTTCCCGTAACTGTGGCCTTCCACTGTCGTCACGATCTCACCGGCAGGGTTCTTTGCGATGATGCCGTGAACCTTGAGGTCTGATTCTTCAATCTCTTTCTGGGAATCACCATCCCCCACCTTGATCGTTTCGATTTCGATCGTATCGGCGTGCTCTGCTTTGAGGCCATCAACTATGGCCGTCACTTTATCACACATGGGTCATCCTTTGAGAAAGTAATAGGACAGCTTCGCTTTCTTCTCGTCCGCGCTAGCAAAGCTGAAGGTCACGAGCATGGCGAGGACCGGGATAAATACTTTCCATAAATTCATCGCGTTGAAGGTTCGGCCGAGCCGCGAAGATGCAATTGGCGTGATTGTGCTTTTTCAAAATTCACAAAGTCAGTCGGTCTTTGTTTATTCGAAACAGTATTGAAAAGAACACATCACGAAGAAAACCGCCAGCCAGCACCGCACTACTCCTCTGGTTCGCCCGATACAGAGCCATTCCATCGCTCCTGTTCCTCTCGATTTTCCCTATCCACCTTTTTCTGGGCAGCCCGCCCAGCCTTTTACTACATGGAGTTTATTTCCCTGTTTGTGATTGCCCCTTTCATCCTGCTGATTGCTACTAGTTACTGGCTGCTCTATCGGGTCCTCTGCAAAAAGAAAAACTTCCCGTTTGCCGATGCGAGATCGCTTCTCCCCAGTTGGATTACTTTGCTTTCGCTCACCGCTGCTCTCCTCGTTTCTCTTCCCTAGCAAGTTCCCATGAAGATTGTGTTTGCGCTCACTACCAGGGCACCGCTCGAATAGTTCATCCCAAAATTCAGGCAGATGCCGCGCCATCTGATCAGCCTCCCATCGAATTCGGAATCTACAGCTTTCAAAACAAGCTGAAAGACCGTCGGAATAGGGGAAACGATATGACAATTTTTCGTTTTGAAAGTGACGGGAAGCAAGCCGCTATCCATGCACTTGATGGTATAAGCAACCTGAACTACAACACAGGCACTGCCGGGCTTCTCATGGGCGACTGGCATTGGTTCTGCGAGGACTAAAGCGACATATTCCCGTTGCTCGGAGCCCGCTCCCATGCTTGCTTGATCGGAGATGTTTCTCGCTGCTGCTGCCAGCCATTCACAAATTTGGGACGTGCTATTCCAACTCGTCATTCTGCTGGCGAGCGCTCTCACAATCGGGATGTTGTTCGAACGTTTCGGACAGTCCGCAATCCTTGGCTATCTGCTGGCGGGAATGTTTCTGGGTCCGGGGGTTTTCAATCTGGTCAGTGAAGAATCGGGCGTTCCTGTCATTGCAGAGCTAGGCGTGTCGATGCTGCTTTTTGCCATCGGCCTAGAGTTCTCGGCACGTCGCCTCTTCGGGCTGGGTCCTGCCGCTATCTACGGCGGAACTTTTCAGGTGGCCGGAACGCTCGGAATTGCAGCTCTGATCTGCCTGGCATTTGGAGCAGAGGGAAAAACCGCTCTCGCTTTCGGCTGTGCCGTGGCCTTGTCGTCGACAGCATGTGTCCTGCGAGTCCTCACTGACCGTTCAGAGCTGGAAGCCGTTCACGGGAGAACCGCATTGGGCATCCTTCTGCTGCAGGATGTCGCGGTAGTTCCGCTTGTTCTTTTTGTGACCATGTTAGGCGGAGAAGGCTCACTCGTTGAAGTCGGAATCGGATTATTGAAGGCTGCTGGCCTCATTATCGCTCTCGTAGCAGGATTTCTTCTGCTCGCCAGATATGTTTTGCCTTACATCATGCGCGAACTCAGTTTGGCGCGTGATCGCGAGCTTCTTGTCCTGCTATCTGTCGTTCTCGCAATTGGTTCTGCTATCGCTGCTCATAAACTGGGTTTGTCGCCCGCGCTCGGAGCATTCATGGCTGGTATGATGTTGGCCGAAACCCCTTTCGCCACGCAAATTCGCTCCGATATCGGTGGCCTCCGAATCATTTTCATCACCCTGTTTTTTGCCTCCGTCGGAATGCTGGGAGATCCTGTCTGGATCGCATCGAATTGGCTACCGGTGCTCGGAGTGAGCTGTCTTCTTATGGTTGGCAAAGCAGCCATTGTCACTGTCATAGGTCTGATTTTTCGCCTTCCATTTTGCCATGCGTTTGCCGCCGGCCTCGTGCTCGCGCAAGTAGGAGAATTTGGCGTCATCATTGCAGGAGCTGCGCAATCAACTGATCTGATCAACGACCATCTATTCCGCCTCCTCGTATCGTCAACGCTGGCGACGCTTTTCATCACTCCATTTCTGATTCGAATGGCCCTTCCCCTGGGCGAAAAAATCCAATCCCTGATTAACCGAAATCCCGAGACCATCGATGACCTGAAGGATCGTGGCGAGATAAAGGAAGGGAGGGAACTCGTTTTCATTATCGGTTTTGGCCCATCGGGACAACGCGTTGCCGAGGACCTCAAGAATCATCCGGAGGTATCTCCACTCATTATTGATATGAGACAGAACAACATCGATCTAGCTCGCTCGATGGGGCACCGCGCCGTGCTTGGTGATGCCGGATGCGTCGATTTCCTTATTCATCACGGCATCTCCAATGCTCGAGCGATCGTTGTTACGATCCCAGATCCACGCACTGCAACTCGAATCGTAGAATCTGTCCGGAATTTAAATAAAGAGGTCTCCATCGTCGCGAGGGCCAGGTATCACATGTTTGTCGATGACCTCGAAAAGGCTGGAGCCACGATCGCCGTTGACGAGGAATACCTCACCGGCCAGCGATTGAGGGAATCTATGAGCGCACTGCTTACGCCCGGAGTCGAGGAGCATTAAAAAATAGCGAGTGCCTTGTTTTTCTCGGGTGGAGTTTCCCGAATCCCCGCGCTAGTTTCCGTTTCAATCCCATTGGAAAGCTGTGAGCGAATCTTCCCCCACCAGACGAACTACAATCATCAATGTCGTCGGCCTGACCGAACGACACATTGGCCCCGACATGCCCTTCCTTCGGGAATTTGCCCGGCGGGAAAAAAATCGCACCATCACGGTGACACCTACGCTACCTGCCGTGACTTCGTCCATGCAGGCTACCTTTCTCACTGGAAAAACGCCCTCCGAACACGGGATCGTCGCCAACATGTGGTATGATCGCGATTACGCTGAGCACCGCTGCTGGAAACAATCCAACCATCTCGTAAAAGGGAGAAAGATCTGGGAACAGATTCGCGACGATCACGACCCGGAATATACCTGCGCAAAAGTTTTCTGGTGGAACAACATGTATTCCACGGCCGACTACCAGATCACACCGCGCCCCATTTATTGCGCGAACGGGAAGAAGGTTTTCGACGTCCAGACGTGGCCAATGGAGCTGAGGAAAAAGATCAAACGCAAAATTGGCAAGTTCCCTTTTCCCGCCTTCTGGGGGCCGGCGGCGGGAATTGATTCCAGCGACTGGATTGCAAAATCGGCGAAGTGGTTTGAAAAAAAATTCTCCCCCGGCCTCAATCTCGTCTATCTCCCGCACCTCGACTACAACTTGCAGCGACTCGGACCAGACGACCCCCTGATTTCGGAAGACCTTCAAGCCATCGACAATGTGGTTCGCGACCTCGTCACCTATTTCGAAAAGCGCGGCGTCGAAGTTGTAATTCTCAGCGAGTATGGAATCACCACTGTCGATCGCCCCGTTCACCTGAATCGGATCTTTCGCGAAAAAGGATGGATTTCATGGCGGGACGAATTGAAGCGGGAGGTCCTCGACCTCGGCAATTGCAAGGCTTTTGCGATTCCGGACCATCAAGTCGCACATATCTACGTGAACGACCCTTCCATCAAAGACGAGGTAGGCGAGCTCCTTCGCAACACCGTTGGCGTCGCCGAAGTTTACGACGAAGAAGAACAGAAAACACGCGGGCTCAGCAACGAAAGGAGCGGAGATTTTGTGATTGTGTCAGACGAGCGAAGCTGGTTCACCTACTACTACTGGAAAAGTGATCGCAAAGCACCTGACTTCGCTCGCTGCGTCGACATCCATCGCAAGCCGGGATATGACCCGGTGGAACTTTTCGTTGATCCCAAACTCAGGTTTCCCAAACTGCATATCGCAAATCGGCTTCTTCGAAAAATGCTCGGCTTTCGCATGTTGATGGATGTCATTCCGCTGGACGCAACTCTTGTGAAAGGTTCGCACGGACGAATTCCAGAGGACCCTGAAGATCACCCCCTGATGATCGGAAGTTTCACCAATACCGAATTGGCAGAGACAGTCGAGGCAACGGACGTCTACGAAATCCTTCTCGAACACTGTGTTCATTCCTGACAAAGCAATCTTCCAATGTCCGTTTTCTCTGCCGAAAATCTGATTCAAAATCTGAATCACGATGATCGTATTGTTCGAAGCGTAGCCTTGGATTTACTGGCGAACCGTGGAGAGAGATCGCTATTTTTCACCGAGGCAACGCTGGATACATTCGAAGCAAGGGGATTGAAAAATGCCTTCCTTCTCGAATCCAATCGATTTGAGTCCCGCCACGACGAGGAGACTTGTGAACGATTACTGAGGTTTCTCGAAACGATTTCACCTGAGCAATCTGCCTTTGAAATCAAGCGAATGGATTCCCTTCTCGGATGGCTTTTAGAAGCTCCGCCAGCAACGGTGATTGCTGCGGAGGATCGGCTGCAGAAGATAACCAGCCACGCCCCAGAACTCGGAGTGTCACTCTCAATCCTCCTTGAGCGAATGAGAAATCGGGAAACATGTGCCAGTCTTCCAGCCGAGACACTTCGACCCATGCTCGAAGAGTTGCTCGAAGATGCCGCTGATACGATGGCGAGACATTTCCCGGATCGTGAAGTGGTAATCATTCACGACCTTTGCCCATTCCTCCTTGATAAAGGAGCCGTTTCCCCAAAAGAAAGACAGGCTTGGATGGAATATGAATTCGACCCGGAAGTGATGGACTATAAAAACGAGTTCCGGCTTTCGACAGCCTTCGAACTCGCGATAGTCGCAGAGGAAGCCCCTGACTTTGATCTCCTCGTTAGGAACTTCGAACTCGATTGGGATTGGATTATCGACCTGGTCCGAGAAATATTCTGTCGAGTCAGCAGCCCGGAACCGATTTCAAAACTGTTCGACCTCTATGTTCACGCAAATGAAAAGATGCGTCTGCGTCTCGGTGACACTTTTGATAACCTGTCCGCACCCGAATACGCAGCGGAAATCGTAGCAACCTTGGGGAAGGAGCCATCCGAAGAACTACTCCTCTTTCACGCTCGCACTCTCGCTTCGACAGGATCAGAAGAGGGGGTTGCCAAAGCCTATCAACTGGTGATCAATAAGGGCGAAACCCTCGAAGCAGTCGAGGCACTGCAGGTTCTTTACACTTGGCACATCCTTGCTGAAAAGACCGTCCCTGAAATGAACGAATGGCAGGAGATTCTCCAGGCAGACGCCGAAACTCAGGAGGAAATGCAGGCTGTAGTTGACGAGGAAGAATTGCTTGTTGCATTGAAGAGTCCGCAACTCACCTCTCCACTCAGCCAGCATGGTGAGGCACCGCTTGGCCTCTCTTACGATCCAGATTTGCCCGAGCCTGAATGGAACCAGCTGACCGGCGAAGAGAAAGAACTCCTCGCCATCAATTATGTCGAAGCACGAGAACCCCACGTCGGCTCCCGCAGCGAGCACGCTCGTTTCCACGTTATCGTAGAAGATCAAATTGCGATGGGCGAAGAAACTCCTGCAGCGGCGACTCTGGACAGGCTTATGGGCGAAGGACTCTCCCGGCACGAATCAATCCACGCGATTGCTTCTATCATCATGGAGGAAGTGCTCGCCTCAATGAATGAAGGAATCAAGCGAACCGAGGAGGACTACTTCGAAAGCCTTGGCAACTTGACCGCAGCCCGCTGGTTCGCAGACCATGGGCAGGATGCAGACGCAGGTAGCTTCGCGACTCCAGCAGCCATCCTTCAAAAATCAGCCGCAAAAGTCAGCCACAACGACCCATGCCCTTGTGGCAGCGGGAAAAAATACGAGAGGTGCTGCCTGAAGTTTGCCAACTAAATATTTCGCTCAGACCCGACAAGATCAGATGCCACTATGATTGCCCATAATAGGCTCCTGCACCATGTTTTCTGAGATAGTGCTTGTCGAGAATGTGATTAGGAAGCCCGCCCTGCTTCGAATTCAAATTCCAGGTCCCTATCGCCATCTGACAGCAGACTTCGAGAGCCACTGAATTTTTCACAGAGTCGACTGCGTTTTTTCCCCACGTGAACGGAGCGTGGTATTTCTGCAGGCACGCTGGCATTTCCATCGGATTGATTTCCGCCTCCTGAAAACACTCCACAATCGCCAGACCAGTATTCGTTTCATAATCGTCTGCGACCTCGGCCTCATTCAACGCTCGCACCACCGGAACAGCACCGTAAAAATGATCAGCGTGGGTCGTCCCCTGACAAGGCAGTTCTGTTCCCGCCTGGGAAAACATAGTCGCATGGACGGAATGAGTGTGCGTCACACCACCAATCCCATCGAACTCACGGTAGAGAATTCGGTGCGTGGGCGTATCAGATGAAGGCCTGAGGTCCCCTTCGACGACTTCCCCATCCAGGTCCAGAACAACCATGGAGTCGGCGGTCAAATCATCGTAGGCAACGCCACTCGGCTTTATCACGAACATCCCCCTGTCCCGATCTACGCCGGAAACATTTCCCCACGTCAATCGAACGAGACCTTCCTCCACGAGCATCAGATTGGCTCGCAGAACTTCTTGTTTCAAATCCTCCAGCATTCTGCCAACCCAAGCGAAATTGGCTACGCATGCAAGCCTCAATTGGAATAGGAAAAACTCAGGAACCTGAGCTACTGTCTCGACGGGCACCCCGACTCCCACCGGCGCAATGTGGCATCGCATCCAAAAATTCCTATCAGCCTTCGTTCCGGCAGTTATTCTGCTGCTCTTCTGCGGCATACTGGTCTGTTTTCTGAATCGATGGGATTCGATGGTTGCCGTGACCATGATTCCATTCTGGGCCTGGGCGGCAGTGGGAGTCCTTCTCTGCGTTTTCAGTTGGATCTTTTTTCGAGGTCCCTCCTCACTCGTGGTGCTTTGCCTCTGGCTGCTCACGGCCGTCGTTTTTTCTGAGGAAACGCACACCCTATTTCGCGAACTAAGCGATGCGATTAATCCAAAAACCTTGGGTGAAGATGCCGAGACCCTCCGCATCGTCACCTATCAATCCACTAGCGGAGAACTCAACTTTGAGCGAATCGGCGATCTGGAGCCAGACATACTGCTGCTTCAGCTACCGGGGAGGAAAGAAGAAAAAATACGGGATCTATCCGAGCGCCTCTTTGGAATGGACGGCGCTTACATTTTGACAAAAGAGAACGCGATCCTCGCGCACGGAGAATTTCTCGACACTCTCGAAGATCCGGAAAACCTATCCGTCCACGCACGCCTTCGGCGAAAAGATGGCTTCCTGATCGACATCACGAGCCTTCAGCTCCCTTCCAGCATTCCCAGTCCGTATCTCTGGCATCCCGAAACCTCGAGCCAACTAACTGCGCTGCGAAAAGAGAATCGCCGGCGCGTCCGCGGATGTCTCGGTGAAAACCCGATGACTCGTCCCAACACGGCCCGCATTGTTGCCGGCGGTTTCAACACTCCTCCAGGTGACGATATTTTCCGTCCGCTCGAAAGCAACGAAATGCGAGATGCGTTCCAGGTGGCCGGGCGGGGCTGGGGGAATACGTTCAAAGCGAAATACCCTTTGCTACGCTTTGATCAGATTTGGGTTTCTGACAATCTGATCCCTGTCAACACCTACACCGAGAGTCTCCCGGGATCGGAGCATCGAGCAGTCGTCGCAGAAGTGATAATGGAAAAGGTTGACGACCAGGAGCGGTGACCAGAAAAGTCATTTCACCTGCGACAATTCCTCTCCTGACACTACCCGAATCCGGACCGCCTTGGTCGACTGCTTCCCATCTTGCGTGGTGCGAACGTGGAACTCGCGAACCATGTCCGGCACCCACTTTGCAGCCGTGACGAAGAATCGCTGCTCTGACTTTCCGTCGGGAATCATAAGTCCATTTAGGCCAATATTATCGACATACAGTCCGTGAGGAAGATTCCGCCCCGAGTCTTCCTTGCCAAAATCAATTCGTCCCTTCAGTCCAAGACGTTGCGCAACCACACGCGCCGTTACCGTCTCGCCAGGACGAATAGTGAACTCAAGAACGCCATCGTCTGCCAACTTTCCGTGTTCGCCGTCGGGGTGAATTTCGACGATGACCTCAGGCGCCTTACCCACCTTGATCGTTCCAAGGTTTCCAAGCGGTTTCGTGACGGACTTCCCGCCAACCTCTGCACTGGCAACTAGGCTGATCTTTTCGACAGTCTCGGCATCCAGCTTTTTTGTCGCACCGCGAAGATGAACTGGGGTAAACGCTCGAAATTGATTTGCCTCGATTGTGACGGAATCGCTTGCAGAAAGAGCCTCAGGAAAATTTGCGATTTTGATTTTTATCGGGCCCATATACCCGTCAATTCGCTTCGCGGTGAACATCAACTCGCGTCCGCTACCGGGACTGATTTCAGGATTCTTCCCTGCCACCGAAATAGAAAAGTCAGGCCTCGGTTTACGCGCGATCAATTCGTAGTGATGCTTCTCTCCTCCAAAACCGCGAACGTCTTTCACTCGCACGGTGTAGGTTCCATCCGCGGGCGCAGTGAAGATGATCTTGGAATCTTTCCCCAAGTCGCGGGTCGGATCATCATCGTTTTCATAGTAGACACGATAGATGGGCAGTCCATTGGGACTCGGCTCTGATCCTGCCGGCAAGGACCTGACAATGTAACAAGGCTGACCGAGCGGATGGGAGAGCGAAGTCGTCCCGAAAAAAGTATGACGATTTCCAAAGCCCGGGTATACTAGGAATCCCGAGTCTGGACCGCGCGGATAGTGCCAGAGCTTCACAACTTCGCCGTTCAGGTAAAGGTATTCGTTGAGTTCCATTTCGCGCCAGTTGTGAACACGAAAATCAGTGGAAGCGATGGAATCTTTTCCGCGGAAGGTAAGCCACGAATCGCGCACCGCCTGTAGAACAGCGCGCTCAACCGGATTACCTTTTTCATCCATAACGGCAATGTGCGAATCGAGCTCTGACTTCTTGCGAGCCGCGCTCACTTCGAGAACAACCTGTTCGCCGGCATTCGCCGAAAAGAGAAAATCGTCGATGTCTCCAGCCTCGCCGATGACACCCCTGGCAGTGCCTCCGACCCCGAGAAAAGTAGCTTCGCCGCCCTCGATCTCGTTCACAATTTTCGGCATATCACCGGTCGGCTTCGCTATCGTCGACGATGCCGTCTCCTTCGATTTTTTTTCACCCACGCGGGAAGAAACCAGCTTTATGGATTTCGCATCCAGATAGGTAAAAGATCCATCGAGGCGGGCTGCAGCGACTTTTCCATTGGCAAGCAGAGAGATACCGCTGATCACATCGGGCTGGTTGGGAAAGACTCCGGCAAGCTCCAGGTCCGGCAGGCTCCATTGCTTCAAAGCCAGGTCCCCAGAAGTCGTAAGCAGCCACTTTCCATCCTCCGAGATACCAAACTCCACGATTTCATCTTCGTGGCCGAAGCGCGCACGAAGCAACGGATTCAACCTTGGTTTTTCCTTCGATACGAATCTCCAGACCCGGATGCGATTATCAGCTCCGGCACCAATGACGTATTTGCCGTCTGGCGTAAAATCGACTCGGAACTGCTCGCCTTGCGGCTGGTTCAGCGTGTCGAGACGCCGCCCGCTTTCCACATGCCAAATTTTGCAGGTTGAATCCGCACTCGCACTCGCGAGAACGGTTCCGTCAGGTGAAAAAGCTAGATCAAATACAGCCCCATTGTGACTGGGGAACTCACGAAGATATTTGCCACTTGCTGTCTCCCAAAGTCGGATGATGCGATCATACCCGGCAGTCGCAACTTGTTTTCCGTCCGGAGAAAATTCGGCATCGAAGAGAATATCACGATGCGTTCCTTCGCCAAAGCGGCGGACCTCCACGCCTGTCTCAAGATTCCAAAGAAAAGCGACACCACGCAACCCCGTCACCCCTGTCGCAGCGATAAGCGATTTGCCGTCGGGAGAAAAATGAACGGCATTCACTTTCCCGTTGTCGACGTGATAGACTCCGACAACCTTGCCCGACTCTCGATCCTGCACGTCGATCTGTCTGTAGCGCGCCAAAGCAACTTGTTTACCATCGGGCGAAACGTCCATCGCCGTAATTGGTTCCGCCGCGCGATCCGTTTTTGCAATATCAGGCACCGTAAGCGTCGAAAGGATGGAAAGATCCTTCCCTTTCTCCGGCCCGATAGCCCCTTCCTCTACCCAGCGGACAAGAACGTCAATTTCCTCCTGCGACATCTGCGTCTCGCGCTTCGGAGGCATCGCTGGCTTGGCTGTTTTCAGGACCGTCTGTAACAAATAGGATTCCGCCGGTTTTCCTGGCACGAGAATTTTTTTATCGTCCGACTCGCCGCCCTTACTCAGCGCAGCAAAAGTTTCGACGGAG